>Ga0224510_10000050_pt1 | contig 97129 bp, 89 predicted proteins | sample SF_May12_sed_USG_FD_170161 | JGI IMG/M metagenome (GOLD analysis project Ga0224510, IMG submission 170161) | Sediment microbial communities from San Francisco Bay, California, United States - SF_May12_sed_USGS_4_1 | ecosystem: Environmental > Aquatic > Marine > Sediment | place: USA: California... | reverse complement strand
ACCGGCGTCGGGAGAAACCTGTAGGAGCCTGCATTGCAGCCGATACCGGCGTCGGGAGAAACCTGTAGGAGCCTGCATTGCAGCCGATACCGGCGTCGGGAGAAACCTGTAGGAGCCTGCATTGCAGGCGACTTGCCAGCGGAAGCTGCACAAGATATCGGCGCCACGCCGGTTGGCGTTTGCAACCCTATAGCAGCAGCCGCTCGATGATGTTTTTGTAGATGCGTGTCAGGCGCGCGACGTCCTCGACCAGCACCTGTTCGTTGACCATGTGAATGGTGGCGTTGACCGGCCCTAGCTCGACGACGTCCGTGCCCGTCGGCGCAATGAAACGGCCATCCGAAGTGCCGCCGCCGGTGGACAGCTCCGCCTCGATACCGGTCACTTCCCTGACCGCTGCGACAACCGCGTAGGTTAATTTGCCGGGCTGAGTCAGGAACGGTTCGCCGGACAGGTGCCATGTCAGTTCGTAATCGATCTCCTCCGCATCGAAAATCCCGGTGACTTTCCTTCTCAGGGACTCGTGCGTCCATTCGGTCGAATAGCGGAAATTGAATCGCGCCGTAAGTTCTGCGGGAGTCACATTGGGCGCGCCAACGCCGCTGCGGATGTCGACAACCTGGAAACTGGTCGGCGGGAAATGCTGATTTCCGAGATCCCATTCGATTTCGTGCAGCCTCGATAATACGGGTGCAAAACGCCGGATCGGGTTGTCCGCAAGATCCGGGTAGGCCACGTGTCCCTGCACGCCGCGGACCGTCAGCATGCCGCTCAACGAACCTCTGCGGCCGATTCTTATGGTGTCGCCAAGAACCGCCTGGCTCGAGGGTTCACCCAGAACGCACCAGTCGATATGTTCGCCGCGATCCTCAAGCGTCTGCATGACTTTGCGGGTCCCGTCGCTGGCCCGGCCTTCTTCGTCACTCGTAAGGAGCACCGCCAGGCTGCCGGCGTGGTCCGGGTGTTCCGCCACGAATTGTTCGATTGCGACAGTCATTGCCGCCAGGCCGCTTTTCATGTCGGCGGCGCCGCGTGCATACAGGACGCCGTCCTTGACGACCGGATCGAAAGGATCGGTCGCCCAGGCATCGGGGTCGCCCGGCGGGACGACATCCGTGTGACCCGCGAAACACAACAGCGGCGCGGCACTGCCACGGCGGGCCCAGAGGTTCTTTACGTCGGCAAATGGCAGCGATTCGCAGTTGAACCCGCTCTGCTGCAGTCGGGATGACAGGACCTGCTGGCAGCCGGCGTCGTCCGGCGTGATCGATCGTCGTTGTAACAGTGTATGCAACAGGTCGAGGACGGCCCCGTCACCGCTACTCATTCTGCGCCGGTCCCGATGCCGCGCCCCTTGTCGAAATAGCTTTTCATATTATTGATTTATCTACTAATTGTGAATATTGACCGGGCCGGCATTTGACCTTCGCGGCGGCCGGCAGCGCTTGCAACAATTCCGTAACAATTGACCGTTAAGCTTTCCTGACAATCACCACCGGTAATTCCCGCCGCGCATTCAATGAATTGCGGCAACACAGGAGCTGACAGTGACGAAGAGAAGCACAGCCGCGTTATTGCTTGCAAGCGCAGCAAGCATTGCATTGATGAACACGAGTGCCTTTGCTCAGGCAGGGCGCGACTATATCTATATTGTCGGTTCGTCGACGGTCTACCCATTTGCCACCGTGGTCGCCGAGCGCTTCGGCCGTGGCAGCCAGTTCAAGACGCCGAAAGTCGAATCCACCGGTTCGGGTGGCGGCCTGAAGCTGTTCTGCGACGGAGTCGGGGTCGACTACCCCGACGTCGCCAATTCTTCGCGTGCCATCAAGCAGTCCGAAATGGACCGATGCTCCGCTAACGGTGTCCACGAGATCATCGAAGTAAAAATCGGCTACGACGGAATCGTTGTCGCCGCGGCGATGTCATCGGCCACGATGAGCCTTTCTCGAAAGGACCTGTTCCTGGCGCTCGCGAAGCAGGTGCCCGGTGCCAGTTCCGGGCAACTGGTTGCCAATCCTTACAAGACCTGGAAGGACGTCAATCCGACACTGCCGGCGCGGGCTATAGAAGTGCTGGGTCCGCCGCCGACCTCCGGAACCCGCGATGCCTTTGCCGAGCTGGCGCTTGAAGCCGGTTGCCAGGAGATCGACTGGATCGCTGCTTTGAAATCTTCGGACAGCGAGCGGTTCCTGACGATCTGTCACACGGTGCGCGAAGACGGCGTTTTTGTCGAAGCCGGCGAGAACGATAACCTGATCGTGCAAAAGCTGGAGGCCAATCCTTCGGCTTTGGGAATCTTCGGTTTCAGTTTCCTGGATCAGAATGCGGACAAGGTCAAAGGCGAGCCGATCGACGGCATTGCGCCGAGTTTCGATGCAATTGCCGACGGTTCCTATCCCGTGTCACGGCCATTGTATTTCTACGTCAAAAAAGCACACGTCGACGTTATCCCGGGCCTGCGTGGTTACCTTCGGGAGTTCACCAGCGATCGAGCCTGGGGTGAGTTCGGTTATTTGTCGGATCGCGGCCTGATTCCGCTCCCGGACGAGGAACGATCGCAGGTGGCAGCGGCGGTCGCGGATCTGAGCCCGATGTCGGCGGCCAAAAACTGAATCCTGCGCGCTCTCCGGCGCTGTTCGTCATGCGATCATGCGTATACTCCCGGCGGCCTCGGGCAATGACAACAGGTTGACGCAACATGCAAGGAACGACACTGGTATTGATCCTTGCCGGCATGGCGACGGCCGCGTTCTACCTGGGTCGGAGTCGATCGCTGGAAATCGCCGGCGGCCCTTCCGGGATCAGCAACCTTCATTCGCTTCCCGGCTACTACGGATATTACGTTGCCATTTGGTGCCTGCTGCCGGCACTGGCATTGCTCTTCCTGTGGCTGGTCGCCGAGCCGCGCGTAATTGTCGCACTCCTGATCAAGAGCCTGCCGCAGGCCCAGCAGTCCCTGCAGATCGGCGAACTGGACTTGCTCGTAAACAACATTCGGAACCTGGCGGCGGGAGACGCCGTGTCCGGCGAAATAGACGCGCTGCTTCGCGAGGCGGCCGCCCGGCACACCGAATACACGGCGACCAGTCGTCGGCTGCTGGCCACACTGTGTTTCGGCCTGGCCGTACTCGGCGCGGCCGTCGCCCGACGACGTATTTCGCCGCAACTGCGCGCCCGCAATCGTGTCGAGCGTGTTGTAAGCATTCTGCTGATTGCTGCATCGAGCATCGCAATCCTGACCACGATCGGCATCGTTTTTTCCGTTTTGTTCGAGGCCATTCGCTTTTTTCGCGAGGTGCCCGTCAGTGAATTTTTGTTCGGACTGAACTGGAGTCCGCAAACGGCGATTCGGGCGGACCAGGTAGGTTCTTCCGGCAGTTTCGGCGCGGTACCGCTGTTCACCGGTACTTTGCTGATTACCTTTATCGCCATGGTGGTCGCCGTACCGATCGGTCTCATGACGGCCATCTACCTTGCAGAGTATTCGTCGAGTAGGGTACGGGCTGTGGCCAAACCGCTTCTGGAAATTCTTGCCGGCATTCCGACGGTCGTATACGGATTTTTCGCGGCATTGACGGTTGCACCGGCGCTTCGTCGCGCCGGTGAATTCGCCGGAGTGCAGGTTGCGTCCGAGAGTGCACTCGCTGCCGGACTGGTTATGGGGATCATGATCATCCCGCTTGTGTCATCGCTTTCGGACGATGCGATCAATGCGGTGCCCCGGGCGATGCGAGATGGCGCGCTGGGTTTGGGATCGACACGCTCCGAAGCCATGCGAAATGTCATTCTCCCTGCGGCACTTCCCGGCATCGTTGGCGGCGTTCTGTTGGCGGTTTCCCGTGCGATAGGCGAGACGATGATCGTAGTAATGGCCGCGGGCCTTGCGGCAAACCTTACGGCAAATCCGTTTCAGGCCGTTACTACCGTTACAGTGCAAATCGTCACTCTGCTGGTCGGCGATCAGGAGTTCGACAGTGCCAAGACGCTGGCAGCATTTGCGCTTGGCCTCGTGCTGTTCGTCGTGACGCTGGGCCTGAACGTCATCGGCCTGCAGGTGGTTCGAAAATATCGGGAGCAATACGAATGAGCAGACGGCGATGACCAGGAGCAAAAACGTCTCGCGGCAGAAAGTCGAAGCCGGCCTTAAACAGCGCCGTCGACGCGAACGCTGGTTTCAGATGCTCGGCCTGCTAGCCACAACCATCGGTGTCGTATTTTTGCTGGTGTTTTTCTCGACGCTGATTTCCAAAGGATCGTCTGCTTTCATGCAAACGCACATCATGCTGGATGTGGAGTATTCAGCAGAAATCATTTCTCCGGATGGAAAGCCGGACACCGTATATGCTGACTATGACGCCATCATCAGAAACGCACTGATGGAAATTTTTCCTGAGGTCACGGATCGGCGTGAGCGTCGCGATTTGCAGCGCATGGTGAGTATTGGCGCCGGCTATCAGATGCGCGCGGTCATCGAGAGAGATCCGAGTCTCATCGGAACGCGTCAATCGATCGTCGTGCCGGCTGCAGCCAATGTCGATATGGTTGTCAAAGGCAATATAGACCGCGACATTGATGAGAACCTGCGCCCGGTTTCCGATCGCCAGCTCGCCTGGATCGATCGGCTTGACGCAGAGGGAAAACTCGTTACGCAGTTCAACACTGCTTTGTTTACCAATGGTGACTCCCGCGAGCCGGAACTGGCCGGGATTCGCGGTGCACTGATGGGCTCGCTGTATATGCTGGTCGTTACCATCGTGCTTGCGTTTCCTGTCGGTGCCGCTGCCGCTGTCTATCTCGAGGAGTTCGCGCCGCGCAATCGCTGGTCCGATTTGATCGAGGTGAATATCAACAATCTGGCAGCTGTGCCATCCATAGTTTTTGGCTTGCTTGCGCTCGCAGTGTTCATCAACTGGATGTCGCTGCCGCGATCCGCGCCACTGGTTGGCGGATTGGCGTTGTCGCTGCTGACCTTGCCCGTGATCATCATTGCGTCTCGCGCCGCCATCAAGTCCGTGCCACCCTCGATCAGAGAAGCAGCGCTCGGCGTAGGCGCGTCAAAAATGCAGGTCGTGTTTCATCACGTGCTGCCGCTGGCCTTGCCCGGTATGCTGACCGGAGCGATCATCGGAATGAGCCGTGCGTTGGGCGAGTCCGCACCGCTGTTGATGATCGGCATGGTGGCATTTATCGTAGACGTACCTGCCGGCTTCACCGATCCGGCCACGGCTTTGCCCGTGCAAATCTACCTGTGGGCCGACAGTCCCGAGCGCGCATTTGCCGAGCGAACCTCGGCGGCAATCATCGTTTTGTTGGGATTCCTGCTGCTGATGAACCTGACGGCAGTGATCCTGCGAAAACGTGTCGAGAGGAAATGGTAGCCGGCATTGTTTGCCGCGCCCCTGAAGCTGTATGACAATGGCGAGAATGACGAAATTGACGCAAAAGGAAGATTCTGCGGTTTCTCACGCAGATGCGCCTGACATGCAGCGAAGCGATCGGGTATCGGTTGCCGGGGAGCGTCGTGGTGACACGGCGAGGGCAATGGAAATCGGCGATACGACGGTTGGCAATGTTCGATGTGCGGATGCATTCGTTACTGCCGAAAAGGTCAACGTGTATTACGGCGATAATCACGCAATAAAGGATGTCACGCTGGAAATCAGCCGTTCCGAAGTCATCGCGTTGATCGGTCCGTCAGGTTGTGGCAAGTCGACCTTCCTGCGCTGTTTGAATCGGATGAACGATACAATCGAGTCGGCCAGGGTAACCGGGCGCATTACGCTGGATGGGCAGGATATCTATAGCAAGGAACTCGATCCGGTGGCGCTTCGCGCAAGAGTCGGCATGGTGTTTCAGAAGCCGAATCCGTTTCCCAAGAGCATTTACGACAACGTCGCATACGGCCCGCGCATTCATGGCCTTGCTGCCGACCGCTCCGAACTCGACGCCATTGTGCATACGAGCCTCGACAGGGCGGGACTGTTGAAAGAGGTCAAGGACCGGCTCGACGAACCGGGAACTGGCTTGTCTGGCGGACAACAACAACGACTGTGCATCGCTCGCACAATTGCGGTAAACCCTGAAGTTATTCTGATGGACGAACCCTGTTCCGCACTGGATCCGATAGCCACGGCGCGCATCGAGGACCTGATGGACGAGCTCTCGCAGAACTATGCAATTGTCATAGTGACGCATTCAATGCAACAGGCGGCGCGCGTCTCCAAACGCGTCGCCTATTTTCATCTGGGGCATCTTGTCGAGGTGGACGATACCGACCGGATCTTCACCAATCCACAGCACAAACTGACAGAAGACTACATTACCGGTCGAATCGGCTAGCGGCTTGGGGGCAGTGACGCTGACTCCTGAATCGAACGGTCAGTTCATGCCTGGCGCAGCAAAGTCAGGGTCACTGTCCCCTAAGGACCCTCTGATTAATTCGAAATCCACCGTCATTGCGAGCGCAGCGAAGCAATCTCTTACTTCTTATTCAATGACTTAAAGATTGCTTCGTCTCTTCGTTCCTCGCAATGACGAATTAATCAGAGGTTCCCTAATCCAACTTTGAGAAGATTTGCTGGTAGTGATCAGCCGAGAATCCGACGGCGATGAACCTGCGGTGCTCCATGACGGGACGCTTCACCAGCGTGGGATGTTCCAGCATCATCGACAACGCACGACTTTGCGTGATACCGCTACGGTCAACGTCCGGTATCTTGCGCCAGGTCAGGCTGCGGGTGTTCAACAGCTTCTCCCAGCGGATCCTCCGGCTCCAGCGCTCCAGCATCTCGATATCGAGACCGTCCTCACGGATATCGTGAAATTTATAGTCCCTGTCGTTCTCATCCAGCCATTTCCTGGCTTTTCGACAGCTGTCACAGCTGCCTATTCCATAGATTTTCAGCACGAATCTAACCGCTATCCCTGAGTAATTCGTTAAGACTGGTCTTTGCCCTGGTCCTGGCATCGACGCGTTTGACGATAACCGCACAATACAGTGAATGGCTGCCGTCTGCAGCTGGCAAGGTGCCGGATACGACGACCGATCCGGCAGGGATTCGACCGTAACTGATCTCACCTGACTGCCGATCAAAGATGCGGGTACTCTGGCCGAGAAACACGCCCATCGAAATTACCGAGCCCTGTTCCACGATAACGCCTTCGACGACTTCGGAACGCGCGCCGATGAAACAATCATCTTCGATGATCGTTGGCGCAGCCTGCACGGGCTCGAGAACGCCGCCAATTCCGACCCCACCCGACAAGTGCACGTTTCTGCCGATTTGCGCGCAGCTGCCAACCGTCGCCCAGGTATCGACCATCGTACCGGATCCGATGTGGGCTCCGATATTGACGTAGCTGGGCATCAGGACAACACCTTTCTCGACAAAGGCGCCGCGCCGAATGATCGCGTCCGGCACGACACGCACGCCTGCATTCTCGAAGTCCTTTCGAGTCGCAGCCGAAAACTTCAACGGTACCTTGTCAAAAAAATTGCTGTGGCCGCCCTGGATCACGCGGTTGTCCGATAGCTTGAAACTCAAAAGTACAGCCTTCTTCAGCCACTCGTTGACATGCCATTTACCGTCAATTTTTTCGGCAACGCGCTCCTTGCCGCAATCAAGCAGGTCGATTGCCGATTCAACTGCTGCTTTGAGCCCGGAATTGCTTGCAAGTGCGGCCGGTTCGGCGCGCTCTTCAAAAGCGTCTTCGATCACTGTTCGAATAGCACGCGTTGCGGTTCGCTGACTCACTAAGGCTTCACTCCGATTTAACCAGCCGCTCCAGCAGCCTCGTCTTCAGTTCCTGGCAGGTACTTTCAGCCAGCGGTTCACCGCTCTCGTCAACGACGTAGAACACATCTTCCGCGCGCTCGCCAATCGTCAGAATCTTCGCAGTGTCTATGTATATTCCGTATTCGACAAAAACCTGCCCCACGATGCTGAGCAGCCCTGGCCTGTCTGCGGCCACGATTTCGAGGACCGTGCGTCTCCTGCCGAGGTCTTCGCTGAACATTATGTCTGTTTTGGTAGAGAACATGCGTATTTGGCGCGGGACAGCGCGAGTAACTTTAGCCGGGGCGCTGCGGGCAGTCAGTACCCGGCCGAGATTGCGGCGAATCTTTTCAATGCGATGCGAGTCGATTTCCATTCGCTTGTCCAGCTCGAGAAACACGAAGGTATCCAGGCTGTAACCGTTGTCGATCGGCACGATTCGGGCATCGACGATCGTCATACTCAGCTCATCGAGAACTGCTGTGACCTGCGCAAAGGTCTGTTTGCTTCGCGGCGTGTACAGTACGGCTTCGATACCGTCTCCCTGAGTCTGCTTGCGAACATCGACAAGGCCGAACTCCGAACTCGTATCGGAGTCGGCAAGTACCTCCGTATGCCATGCAATCTCTTCGCTGCGGTAACGCAGAAAGTAATCTTCATTCAACAATTTCCAGACACGGTCTACGGCTTCAACCGCGACATTCCGTTCTTCCAGGATGCGGCGCGCAACAGACTGTGTCTCCTCGATCAGCTGTTCCCGATCAATCGGGTTCTCGAGGCCGCGACGCAAAGCCTGCGACGTCAATTCATACAGATCACGAAAAAGTGTGGCTTTCCAGGAATTCCACAGCCGGGGATTGGTACCGCGCACATCGGCGACAGTAAGGCAATAGAGATAGTCGAGGTGCACCTGATCGCCGATTTTCGCCGCGAACTCGTTAACCACATCGGGATCGCTGATATCTTTTTTCTGAGCAGTCATGGAAAGAATCAGGTGATTGCGCACCAGCCAGGATACGGTTCGCGCATCGTATGGGCTCATGCCGTTTTCGAGACAGAATGCTTCCGCGTCCACGGCGCCGAGCTCGGAGTGATCACCGCCGCGACCCTTGGCGATATCATGAAAAAGTCCTGCCAGGTAGACGATCTCCGGTTTTTCGAATGATTGCATGATGCGGCTGCAATGCGGGTACTCCGAATCGAACCTCGACAGGGCAAAGCGCCGCAGATTGCTCACGACGAAAAGCGTGTGCTCATCGACCGTGTATGCGTGAAACAGGTCGTATTGCATGCGTCCGACGATTCGGCCGAACGACGGTATGTACAGACCGAGTACGCCGTACCGGTTCATGCGGCGCAGTTCGTGGGTGACGCCCGCCGGGGCGCGCAGGATACTGAGGAAAAGACGGTGGTTTCGCGGATTCTGTCGAAACTCCTCATCGATGAGGTGCAGGTTCCTCTTGATCAAAGCGATCGTCTGCGCACTGACTCCGCGGAGGCCGTCACGCTGCTGAAGCAACAGGAAGAGCTCCAGTAGCGCGGAGGGATCCTGGCGAAAAATCCGGTCGTGTACGGCCTGCAAGTAGCCGTTGCGAATCTGAAAGCGGTCATTCAACGGCAGCGGTTCGGCGCGCGGGTCCATGAGGATTTCTTCTTCGAACAGCTGCAGCAACATTTCATTCAGTCGAGACAGGTCCATGACCGTGCGGTAATAGCGCTGCATCAGTTGCTCGACCGCCAGCGTGTAACTCGCGTCCTCGTAGCCGAGCATCTCCGCCAGGCGCCGCTGGTGATCGAAAAGCAGCCGGTCCTCGCGCCGACCGGTCAGGACGTGAAGTGCAAAGCGGACCCGCCACAGGAATTCCTGTCCCTCCTGCAGGAGCTGCAATTGCGGAGTCGTCAGAAATCCGTGCTCGACCAGCTCTTCGAAGCGTCGGGTGCCGAAATGACGACGCGCTATCCAGCCGATCATCTGAATGTCGCGCAGCCCGCCGGGACTGCCTTTGACGTTGGGCTCCAGTTTGTAGGCGGTATCGTCGTAACGGTGGTGTCGCGCTTTCTGCTCGTCGCGTTTGGCCAGGTAGAAACGATCGGATGGCCACATCCGGTCAGGCCCGGTAGCTGCACGCATGGCGTCGAACAATGCGCGGGGCCCGCTCAGCAATCGCGCCTCCATCAAGGTCGTCGCAACGGTGATGTCGGCCGCCGCCTCGCGCCGGCAGTCCTCTATCGTGCGCACGCTGTGGCCTGCCTCGAGGCCGATGTCCCACAGCGTGGCGACGAAATTTGCCAGGGTTTCGTTGGCGGCAGCGGGGAGGTCACCGTCCAGCAACAGCATCAGGTCGACGTCCGAACAGGGATGCAGCTCGCCTCGCCCATAGCCGCCGACTGCCACCAGTGCTACCGAATCCGCCAGCTCGGGGGCCATTTGCTGCCAGATATCGAGCAGCAGCTGATCCATCAGCTGCGCGCGCAGCATTACCAGCCGGGTCACCGGCTCGCCGGCAGTGAAGCGGATCGCCAGTTGTTCGCCGACGCTCGCCAGGGCATCCCGCCAAGGGGCGATGGAATGGCTATCTGCGAGTTTTGCCCGCAATTCGGTCAGGGTCTTGTCAGTGCTTCCCGTATCGTCAACAAAAAGATTATATGCCATTGAAAAATAACAATAATCAGCGCTGACTCGCACCGAGGGTCAACACTTCATAGCCGGTTTCAGTAACCAGCACGGTGTGTTCCCACTGGGCCGACAACGAGTGGTCCTTGGTCACGACGGTCCAGCCGTCCCGCAGCAGCCGCACGTGGCGTTTGCCGGCATTGACCATGGGTTCGACGGTCAGGGTCATGCCGGGTAGCAAGCGATTGCCGGTGCCGGCCCGGCCATAATGCAGCACCTGCGGGTCCTCGTGAAAAACCCTGCCGATCCCATGGCCGCAGTACTCCCTGACGACGGAGAAATGGTTTTTCTCGACGTTTTCCTGGATGGCCTGCCCTATGTCGCCAAGATGCTTGCCGGGACCGACCTGTTCAATACCCAGCCACATGCTGTCGTAGGCGACGCTCGCCAGGCGTTCAGCCTGGATTCCCGGCTTGCCGACAAAAAACATACGGCTGGTATCGCCGTGAAAGCCGTCCTTGATGACCGTGACATCGATATTGACGACGTCGCCCGATTTCAGGATCCGTTCGCCCGGTATCCCGTGGCAGACGACGTGATTGACCGAGGTACAGATGGACTTCGGAAATCCCTTGTAATTCAAGGGCGCCGGAATAGCCTGTTGCGTCTCGACGATGAACTTATGACAAATGTTGTTGAGTTCGTCCGTGCTGATGCCGGGCAGGACATGCTCGCCGATCATGTCCAGGACGTCCGCGGCAAGCCGGCCGGCTTTGCGCATCTTGTCCTGTTCTTCGGCGGTCTTGATGGTGACGTTCATCGGGCCTTTCAGAGGGGAGTCAGTTCGAGCATTTGTGGACACGCCGTAAGCGCGTGATTTTAGTCTGGAATCCGGCGTTGTTGCTGCCGACCGGGTATGGTATAAAGCGCGCGCCCTAGAGGCAAACAATCCACACGTACACTGACGCACGGCACTGGGTGCCCCACCGAAAAAGGGGTTGTGCCATGGGGTGTACGGAGGCTCAACCCGGAGAAATATCATGGCAGACGTAACTATGCGCCAGATGCTTGAGGCTGGCGTGCATTTTGGTCATCAGACCCGTTACTGGAATCCGAAGATGGCACCCTACATCTTCGGCGAACGTAACAAGATCCATATCATCAATCTTGAGAAGAGCCTGCCCATGGCTCGCGACGCTTATGCGTTCGTCAAGACCATCGTATCAGACGGCGGCAAGGTGCTCTTTGTCGGAACCAAGCGCGCTGCGCGCGATGCCGTCCGGCAGCAGGCCGAACGATGTGGAATGCCTTTCGTCAGCTATCGCTGGCTGGGCGGCATGCTCACCAATTACAAGACCATCCGTCAATCGGTAAAACGTCTGACTACGCTCGAGCAGATGGCGGAAGACGGTGGCTTCGAAAGGCTTACCAAGAAAGAAGTTCTCGGTCTGAATCGGGAGCAGGAAAAGCTTGAGCGGAGTCTCGGAGGAATCAAGGAGATGTCGTCCTTGCCGGACGTATTGTTCATTGTAGATGTCGAACACGAAGATATCGCCATTCGCGAAGCAAGGAAACTGCACATTCCGGTTGTGGCTGTCGTTGATAGCAACTGTTCACCGGACGGCGTCGACTACGTCATCCCGGGCAACGACGATGCCATGAAAGCGATCACGCTGTACGCAACGCTGATGGCCGACGCCGTGCTCGATGGCAAGGCATCGCTGCCGCAGGTAGCACTTGGCGAAGACGAATTCGTCGAGCTTGATGAAGACGGCAAGCCGAAAAAGGCTGCCGGACGCCGCAAGAAAGCACCGAGCAAACCAGCGGCCAAAGTAACTCGCAAGGCGCCTGCCAAAAAGCTGGCGGTAGAAGACGACACGAGCACTGGTGACGCGGGCAAGGAAGCAGTGCTTGATACGGCTGCCGCGAAGGACAAGTCCGACGAGTCCGACAAGCCGGAGAAGAAAACGACTCCGAAAAAAGCGGCCAGTAAAGCGCCGGTAAAGAAGGCGACCAAGAAAAAAGTGGCGTCGAAGAAGAAGACGAGCAAGAAAGTTGCCACGAAAGACAGCAAGTAAAAAGACAGGAAGCAATCAGAAAATCCGGCCGGCCCCGCGAGCGGCCACGCCGGCAGCGAATTGAGACGGTGCACACAGTGCCACCTGCCGTTGCCGGCTGCAGCTGAAACAAAACGAGGTAAGAAACGATGGCAATTTCCGCATCGATGGTAAAGGAACTGCGCGAGCGCACCGGCGCCGGCATGATGGAATGCAAGAAAGCGCTGGTCGAGTCGGACGGCGACATGGAAAAGGCGGTGGAAATACTGCGTATGTCGGGCCAGGCAAAGGCAGACAAGAAATCGAGCCGCGTTGCAGCTGATGGCCGCATTGCCATCGCCGAGAAAGATGGCGTTGCAGCCATCGTCGAAGTGAATTCAGAAACCGATTTCGTGGCAAAGGACGAGAATTTCGTCGCGTTCGCCGAAGCTGTTGCCGACGCAATTCTCGACGGCGACGCAACGGATATCGCCGCATTGTCCGGCCAGAAGCTGTCCGACGGGCGCAGTGTCGAAACCGCTCGTACCGAGCTGGTGGCGAAAGTCGGCGAGAATATTTCCGTGCGCCGGTTTCAGCGCGTGCCCGGGGGCGGCAATCTCGGCATTTACTCCCATGGGGCAAGAATCGGCGTGATCCTGTCACTGGATGGCGGCGATATCGAGCTGGCCAGGGATCTCGCGATGCACGTGGCGGCCGTTAATCCGGCCTGTATCGACGAGAGCGGTGTGTCGGCAGATACGCTGCAGCGGGAGCGCCGGATCTTCGCCGAACAGGCAGCCGAATCCGGCAAGCCACCCGAGATCATCGAAAAAATGGTCACCGGGCGTATAGCCAAGTTCCTGAAAGAAATCACTTTATTGGGACAGCCTTTCGTTAAGGACCCGGATGTGACCGTAGCGAAGCTGCTGCAAAAAGCCGGTGCCAGCGTGCAGGGATTCGTCCGTTACGAGGTGGGCGAGGGCATCGAGAAAAAGCAGGAAAACTTCGCGGAAGAGGTGATGGCACAAATCAATCAGCACGCATAAACGACTGATTAGTTTAATGAAATTGGCAAGGAATCCGCGACTTACGATAGAATCGACGCCCACCGGTCCGAGCAGGCCCGGCAACGTCTTTATATAAAGAGGAAGGCCGACTGAATGAAAGAAGCCCCGGTTCTGTATCGACGCATATTGCTCAAGCTGAGCGGCGAGGCGTTGATGGGTGAACTCGATTACGGCATCGAGCCGGCGGTCATCCAGCGCATTGCTGCGGAGATCGAATCCGTCAGCAAGCTCGGTATCGAAATTGCGATCGTAATCGGCGGGGGCAATATCTTTCGCGGAGCCGGCCTGGCACGCGCCGGCATGGATCGGGTCACCGGCGACTATATGGGTATGCTGGCGACCGTCATAAACGGCCTGGCGATTCAGGACGCACTCGAATCAAAGGGTGTCTTTGCGCGTGTAATGTCCGCGCTGCAGATTCACGAAGTCTGTGAAGACTATATTCGGCGTCGGGCAATCAGGCACCTCGAGAAAGGCCGCGTGGTCATTTTGGCGGCCGGAACCGGCAATCCGTTTTTCACGACGGATACAGCGGCAAGTTTGCGCGCCATCGAGATCGGTGCGGATGTGTTGCTGAAAGCGACAATGGTCAGCGGCGTTTACGATTCCGATCCGAGGTTGAATACGGAAGCAGCGATGTACGACACCGTGTCTTTCGACAAGGTGCTGGTCGATAAGCTTCAGGTCATGGACGCGACGGCGGTGGTTATGTGCCGCGACAATAACCTGCCGCTTCGCGTTTTCGATATGACAGAAAAAGGCACGTTGATTCGCGCCATGACCGACGACAGCGTCGGAACGCTGGTAACCGCCAGCCCCTGATGCGTGGCAGACGATAGAGGACAGCGATTGTGTTGAAAGAAATCAAGAAGGACGCCAGCGCGCGCATGGACAAGAGCGTAGCGGCACTTCAGCAGGAGTTGACCAAGCTGCGAACCGGAAGGGCGCACACCAGCCTGCTGGATCACATCACGGTGGAATATTACGGTAGCCAGGTGCCGCTGAACCAGGTGTCCAACGTTAACGTTGAAGATCCGCGCACGCTGACGGTTGCGCCGTGGGAAAAAGGCATGGTGCAGGTAATTGAACGGGCGATTCAGAATTCCGACCTCGGACTGAATCCGGCGACTGCCGGAACGGTCATCCGGGTTCCATTGCCACCGCTGACCGAAGAGCGCCGCAAGGACATGATTCGGCTCGTTCGCCAGGAGGCGGAAGGCGCCAGGGTTGCGGTACGTAACATACGCCGTGACGCGCTGAGTGACGCAAAGGAATTATTGAAAGAAAAAATGATAGGCGAGGACGATGAGCGGCGCGCCCAGGACGAAATCCAGGGTATTACCAACAAGCACATCGAAGCCATAGACAAAATCCTCGCCGAGAAAGAAAGCGAACTGATGGAAATCTGACCGGCTGGCAGTGAGTAATAAAGTCGCAACCAAAAACGATCAGCGGCCCAATGGTGTGCCGCGACACGTTGCCGTCATCATGGATGGCAACGGACGGTGGGCGAAATTGCGTTCGCTGCCACGTCATGCTGGCCACCGATCCGGCGTGCAGGCTGTTCGAAACACGGTTGAGCATGCTGCCAAATGCGGCATTTCCGTGTTGACCCTGTTTGCATTCAGCAGCGAGAACTGGCGGCGGCCCCAGGACGAAGTTGGACGTCTGATGAAACTTTTTCTCGAAGCGCTGCAACGGGAAGTCGACGAGCTGCATCGTAATAGGGTGAGGCTGCGGTTCATAGGCGCACGTCAGCAACTGAACGAAGGCTTGATCGACAAGATCCATGCCGCTGAATTGCGCACGCAGGCCAATGACGGACTTACGCTGAATATTGCGGTCGCCTATGGCGGTCGCTGGGATATCGTCGAGGCGGCACGCAAGTTGGCCGAAAAAGTCGCAAGCAAGAAAATGTCCGTATCAGACCTGAATGAAGATGTGTTTGCATCGCATCTGGCTTTGGCCGGCCTCCCGGATCCCGACCTGCTGATCCGTACCGGCGGAGAACAGCGAATCAGCAATTTCCTGCTGTGGAATCTCGCGTACTCCGAGCTTTGGTTCTGCGATAGCCTGTGGCCCGATTTCAGCACGGCAGACTTCGATGAGGCACTTTCGCATTTTGCACACCGCCAACGTCGATACGGACACACTGACGATCAGGTCGGAGTCGCCTGAATGCTGAAGCAACGAATTTTCACCGCGCTGGTTGCGCTGGTCGCGCTCGCGGCCATATTGTTCCTGTTGCCCGAGTATGTGGCCCGGCTGATTATCGCAGTGCTTCTACTTCTGGCGGCCTGGGAATGGGCGGGGCTGTTGCTCCTGAAAGCGGCATGGCAGCGAGTCGCCTATGTCGGACTGTTGCTTGCGCTGGGGATTGCCATTTTCGTCTATGTGCCGGAAACATTGCCGGCCACGTACTTTCTCGGCGCGGCACTTGGGTGGTGGCTGATCGCATTCGTCTGGTTGTTTTTTCACCCGACCGCGATTCCGCCGTTCGTTGGCTGGCTGTGCGGCGCTCTGGTCATCCTGCCAGCCTGGTATTCAATAGACTGGTTGTATCTGCGTGGCAGCGACACGCTACTCGTCGTTCTGCTGATTGTCTTCGCAGCTGACACTGGAGCCTATTTTGCAGGCAAAGCGTTCGGCCGCGTCAAACTCGCGCCGGCGATCAGTCCCGGAAAAACCTGGGAGGGCGCGATTGGCGGCATGGCAGTAGCGTCCGTCGTGGCGATTCTTGCCGCCATTCACTATGGCGGCCGACTGTCCGTGTATTTGCCGCTTTTCCTCGCGATTGCGCTGCTGTCGATCGTCGGTGACCTGACTGTCAGCGTGTTCAAGCGCCGCGCAGGCGTCAAGGACAGCGGTCGGCTGTTTCCGGGTCATGGCGGCGTACTCGATCGCATCGACAGTGTAACCGCTGCATCGCCAGTGTTTGCGCTTGCAGTGGCGCTGGGAGCGGTCACTTGAACTGCGTCAAGGTTCAGCCGAGGTTCATATTGGCGGCAATAAGCTCGTCGGGAACTGCGCCCGCAATAGTCAGTCTCATGGCGTGCTGGCAACTTCGATCAGGCGCTTGCTGTGCTGGAAATACTGTCTGTCGAGAAATGACAGGGGAGTTCGGTTCCTGATGACTGGCGTATTGATCAACATCGCGGCCTTTATCGTCGCAATCAGCGTTCTGGTTGCCGTTCACGAGTACGGACATTACCTGGTCGGGCGACTCTGCGGCATGAAGGTGTTGCGTTTTTCCATTGGTTTCGGCAAACCGCTGCTGACCCGGGTCGCCGGCGCAGATCGTACCGAGTATTGTGTCTCCGCCATTCCGCTGGGCGGTTACGTCAAGTTTCTCGACGAGCGTGAAGGACCGGTAGCGGCCGAAGACCAGGGTCGCGCATTTACCCATCGTCCTGTTCCTAATCGCATCGCCGTGCTGCTGGCCGGTCCGTTGTTCAATTTTCTGTTCGCGATACTTGCGTACTGGGTATTGTTTGTAAACGGTGTGCCGACGCTGCGGCCGTCTGTCGGTCCGGTTGAGGAAAACTCCTATGCGGCGACAGCCGGTCTGGAGAAAGGCGATCGTATTCTGACAGTCGGCGGAAGGAACGCGACCGACTGGGAAACGACGATCGTGGCGATCATTGACGAAATGGTCGGTACCGGACGCGTGCCGCTGGACGTGGAGGGCGCCGACGGATTCAAGCGCAAGGTGACGATCGACGTAGGAGACGACGCGGCGCGATTGACGGAACCAGGCATACTTTTCGAAGGACTGGGATTCGTTCCAGGACAACCGCAGGCAATCGTCGGCTCTCTGGAAGAGGGAGGGGCCGCGCAGGCAGCTGGCATGCGCATTGGCGACAGAATCGTCTCAATCGACGGCGAAGTTGTCGAGAGTTTCGCCGACTTGCAACGTGTTGTCAGTGCAAGGCCTGACCAGCGTGTCACGATTGAAGTGCGCAGAAACGACCGGACACAGCAGTTGGACGTGGAGCTCGGTTCGCGCGAGGCAAATGGCCAACGCTTCGGCTTCCTCGGGATCGGCAACAATGACTGGTATACGTTAAAGCACGGACCGTTACAGGCAATTCTTGCATCCCTGGATATGACATGGGCAAAGACCGCGTTTACCGCATCCATGTTCGGACGAATGATCATCGGCGACGTCTCAATCAGAAATATCAGCGGACCGATAAGTATTGCGCAGTTTGCCGGTGACTCGGCGGCTCGCGGTCTGAACTACTACCTGAATTTCCTGGCATTGATCAGTATCAGTCTCGGGGTGATCAATTTGCTGCCGATCCCGCTGCTGGACGGCGGGCAAATCGTCTACCAGTCGATAGAGTGGATAAAAGGCAGCCCCTTGTCCGAGAAGTCCCAGATAATTGGCCAGCAGGTAGGAATATTCGCGTTGCTGTTGTTGATGAGCTTTGCCTTTTACAATGACTTCGCGCGGATTTTCGGCTGAAAAGCCGAGACCATTTTTTGTTAATCGGGACAGCATGACACTACTTCGAGAAAAGTTTGCACTTGAGTACAGGCTATGTTCATGGGTTGTCGTGCTGTGGTTTTGTGTTCTTATGCCAGCGACTTCGTACGCTCAGGAATCGTTTGTCGTAAGGGACATGCGTGTCGAAGGATTGCAACGCATATCGGAAGGCACTGTTTTCAATTATCTGCCTGTCAATGTCGGTGACAGCGTCGACGGTATTCGAATCCAGGAAGCCATACGCGCGCTATACCAGCAGGCATTGTTCGACGACATAGAAATGCGTCGCGACGGTGACACGCTGGTCATCGCCGTTCGCGAGCGACCATCGATCGAGGATTTCACTATCGAGGGTAACAAGGACATCAAAACGGAAGACCTGATGGAATCGCTTCGCGGAGTCGGACTTGCGCGAGGCAGAACCTTCGATCGTGCGGTTCTGGATAACGTTCAGCAATTCCTTAAGGAACAGTATTACGATCGCGGCAAGTACGGAGTGGTAGTAAACACGGAGGTCGTGGATCGACCGAACAATACGGTGCGAATCAAAATAGACGTCAAGGAAGGTGAGCGTGCGAAGATTCGACAGGTCAACATTGTCGGGAATTCCGCATTTCCGGACGATGATATCCGCAGCGGATTCAAGCTGGATACTGCAAACTGGTTGTCGTGGTTTCGACAGGACGACCGCTACGCAAAGGAATCACTGAGTGGCGATCTCGAAACCTTGCGTTCCTATTACATGGACCGGGGCTATGCAGACTTTCGAGTGGAATCCACCCAGGTAGCGATCTCGCCGGACAAGAAGGATATCTACGTCACCATCAATGTTCACGAAGGCGAGCAGTACACTATTTCCAAGATCAATATCGTTGGAAAAATGGTCGTGCCTGAAACGGTGTTGAGAACCATGGTATTGGCCCAGCCGGGGTCGATATTCAATCTGCGACTGTTGACCCAGTCGACGGAACTGATGTCCTTTCGCCTCGGTGAGGAAGGGTACGCCAATGCCGAAATCGAGCCGGTTCCGGAACTCGATCGCAACAAGAAAGAGGTGGAAGTTACGTTTTTCGTCAATCCGGAAAGCCGTGTCTACGTCAGACGTATCAATTTCACCGGTGTGGACGAAGTCAACGACGAGGTTTTGCGGCGGGAAATGCGCCAGGCGGAGGGAGCTTACCTGTCGAACCGGCTGATCGACCGATCGAAGATCCGTCTGCAGCGTTTGCCGTACATTGAAAAGGTCGAAGTGGAGAACAAGCCGGTTCCGGGAAGCCCGGATCTCGTCGATGTGGACTTCGAGCTCGAATACCGTATGCCAGGACAGTTCAGCGGTGGCCTCGGTTACTCGGAATCGCAAAAACTGATGCTTAACGGCAGCATCGTTCACACCAATTTTCTTGGCTCCGGCAATCGGGTGGCGCTGGAGGCGAGTTCCGGTCGCTTTTCAACGTTCTACAGTTTGTCGCACACCGATCCGTATCGCACCATCGACGGCGTCAGACGCACTGTTTCCCTGAATTACCGCGACATCACTCAGTTCACCTCCGGGTCGTCAGATTTTTCGACCACCAGTGGCGGCATTACGCTGGACTACGGCTATCCGATCACCGAATATCAGTCGTTGAGCTTCGGTGTGAACTACCAGCGAAACGAACTTCTGTCGTCGACCAACAGCACCCAGCAGGCCCAGGAATGGGTGAGAAACAACGGCAATCCGTTTGTCGTCGATATCCAGCGCGGATCGGTATTTTTTGGCACCAAGTTCGACAGCCTCGAGTTCCTCACCGGCTGGACTTACGACAACCGCAATCGAAGCATATTTGCCGACCGGGGTTCGCGGCACCAGCTGTTCCTCGGCATTACCGCCCCGGGCAGTGACGTCGAGTACTACACAGCTCGCTACAACGCTACCAAGTACCAGCCGATTTACGGGCGCTGGACGCTGGCGCTGAACGGCGAGTTCGGTTTTGGCGAAGGCCTGAAGGGCACCACCGCGCTGCCACCTTACAAGCAGTTCTACGGTGGCGGACCGTCGTCGATTCGTGGCTACCGCGAGTCGTGGATGGGTCCGCGGGACAGTTTCGGCAATCCCTACGGTGGTAATGTGTTGGTCGCGGCGCAGGCAGAGCTTATAATCCCGCTCCCGGACAAGTTTGCCAGCCAGGCGAGAGCAAGCTTTTTTTACGATATCGGCAATGTCTTCAATACAGGCGAAGTCGCTTTTGCCGACAAGCTCGGTAGTCCCGTTAGTTACGAACCGGACTTCGATGAGTTAAAGACGTCAGTGGGTATAGCAGTGCAGTGGCTTGCGCCGCTGGGGTTATTTCGCTTCAGCTATGCCTATCCACTGAATAACTACGACGGGAACGACAGGTTTTACGGTGACGAGCTGGAGAGATTCCAGTTTTCGATTGGACAAGCATTTTAATTTTTTGGACTACATATGAATTTTGCTAAGCGAACGACCTTTAGCGCAGTACTGGCAGTTGCCCTGATGTTGACCGGCGGCGTTCCGGCTATGGCGCAACAACTGAAAATCGGCGTCGTCAACGTTCCCGCTTTGATGCAGAGAGCACCGCAAGGTGCCGTTGCTATGGAAGCGCTTGAGGAAGAGTTCCGCCCGCGCCAGCGCGAAGTGCTTGCGAAGCAGCAGGAATTCGAAGCTCTCAGCGAGAAAGTGCAGCGAGATGTCGCGGTCATGGGTGAGACAGAGCGACGCAATGCTGAGAAAGAACTCCGTGATCTGCAAAGGGAAGTCGCTCGGCTGCAGAACGAGTTTCAGGAAGACCTGAATCTGCGTCGCAATGAAGAGCTGGGCAATCTGCAGCGAGCACTGCTGAAAGAGGTTCAGGACTATGCGTCGTCGCAGGGTTTTGACTTGGTGGTAGGCGACGGCGTTCTCTATGCGAGTAGCGCTGTCAATATTACAGAAAGCGTCCTGAAAGCCATGGAAGCGAATTTCCAGGCGGCGGGAAACTAAGACCTATCTCGGATTGAGATAGGTTCTGGCGCCCAGTCGACAGGCATGACAATAAGCCTCGGCGAACTGGCAATTCAATTTGGCTGTGAGCTTGTCGGCGATCCGTCCGTCGAGGTGTCGAAAGCTTCGACTTTGGGCGGCGCGGACGCGAAGAGCATCAGCTTTTTCTCCAATTCCGCCTATCGCGAGCAGCTGCGCAACACCAGGGCAGCTGCGGTAATCCTGCGTGCAGGCGACGCGGCCAGCTGCCCGGTCTCAGCGCTGGTCGATCCGAATCCGTATTTGTTGTATGCGCGTATTGCATCGTTGCTGCACCCTGCGCCGGCCTTTCAGCCGGGCATCCATCCGGGCGCAGTTGTTGCGAGTACATCGCGCGTCTCCGTGACGGCACAAATCGCTGCCGCTGTCGTTATCGGCAACAACTGCGAGATCGGCGATGCGGCGATAATCGGACCGGGCTGCATCGTCGGTGATGACTGCGTGATCGGCGCGGGCAGCCGGCTGGTGGCACGCGTGACGCTTGTTCAGAACGTGAACATAGGCGCGCGTTGCGTCATTCATCCGGGTGCGGTTATCGGTTGTGACGGTTTCGGCAACGCGATGAGCCAGGACGGATGGGTCAAGGTACCGCAGCTCGGCGGCGTAGTAATCGGCGACGATGTCGAGATCGGCGCCAATACCACAGTCGATCGCGGTGCAATCGAAGATACGGTTATCGGCAATGGGGTTCGGATAGATAATCTCGTGCAAATTGCACACAATGTCCGGATCGGCGAGCATACGGCAATGGCTGCGATGTCCGGAATTTCCGGAAGTACCGTTATCGGCAAGAGATGCCTGTTCGGCGGCCAGAGTGGTACGGTCGGGCACCTGACTATTTGCGACGATGTCATCATTACCGGAAGGGCAATGATCACGAAAGATATCAGCAAGCCCGGCAGCTATGCCGGTTCGTTCCCAGCTGAGGAGTCGTCAACCTGGAAGCGTCGTGTCGCCAGGATTCGGCGGCTCGACAGCATGGCCGAACGTTTGAGCGCGATCGAAAAGCGCGTGGACAAGCAATGAGCACAGACAATGGGGCGATGGACATCACGGCCATCATGGATTTGCTGCCACATCGATACCCGTTTCTGCTAATTGACAAAGTGGTCGAATGCCGGCCACGCGAATCCATTACGGCGATAAAGAACGTCACAGCAAATGAACCTTTTTTTCAGGGGCATTTTCCCGGCAGTCCTGTGATGCCTGGGGTTCTGATGCTCGAAGTCATGGCACAGGCATGTTGCGTGCTTTGCTATCGTTCGCTGGACGAAAATGCGTTGCGCCCTCTGTATTTCCTTGCGGGAGTCGACGAAGCGCGTTTTCGCCGGCCGGTCAGGCCAGGCGATACGCTCCGGGTTCGCATCGACGTCGAGAAAGAAAAAAAGGGCATATGGCGATTCGACTGCGCGGGCACCGTTGACGGGCACAAGGTAGCGTCCGCAAAAATCATGTGCGCACCGGGTGGTGAACTGTAATGATTCACGATACAGCAATAGTCGCCGGGTCCGCATTGATCGCGGACGATGTGGAGATCGGGCCATACTCAGTCATTGGCGATCACGTCTCGATTGGCAGCGGCACTCGCGTTGCCAGCCACGTGGTAATCAAAGGGCCAACGACGATCGGCAAGGACAATCGTATCTTCCAGTTCTGCTCGATAGGCGACGATCCACAGGACAAGAAGTTTTCAGGTGAAAATACGCGTCTGGAGATTGGCGACCGGAATACGATTCGGGAGTACTGCACGATAAACCGGGGAACGGCGCAGGATGAGGGGATCACGTCTGTCGGCAGCGACAACTGGATTCTGGCCTATGTTCACATCGCGCACGATTGTCGCGTCGGCAGCCATACGATTTTTTCAAATAATGCCACGCTGGCGGGCCACGTTCATGTCGGCGATTGGGTCATCTTTGCCGGGTTTTCCGGCGCCCACCAGTTTTGTCATGTCGGGGCCCACAGTTTTCTCGGAATGTTTGCCGGAACCAGCCGCGATGTTCCGGCCTACACGCTGGTGGCTGGACAGCCGGCGACCGTTCGTGGCATCAATGCCGAAGGACTCAAGCGACGCAATTTCACGTCCGCGCAGATCAGCAATATCAAAAACGCTTACAAGATCGTCTATCGAAAGGGGCTGAAACTGGCGGATGCGATCAAGGAGGTCGAGGAACTCGCGAAAACGCAACCCGAATTGGGGTTGTTTGCGCAGTCACTGCACACATCCGATCGCGGCTTGCTTCGGTAGACTGACATGCGAGTTGGACTAGTCGCCGGTGAGACTTCCGGCGATCAGCTTGGCGCCGGCCTGATCCGGGAATTACGAGAATTGGATGCCGATTTGCAATGCGAAGGCGTTGCCGGCCCGTTGATGAAAGCGGAGGGCTGTGAAGCATGGGAGTCTGCGGACGCACTCGCCGTCATGGGGCTCATCGAGCCATTGCGAAAAATCCCCAGCCTGCTGCGATTGCGTCGAATGTTGCTGCGGCGATGGGTCGAGCAGCCACCCGACGTTTTCGTTGGTATAGACGCGCCGGATTTCAATCTCGGGCTGGAGAAAAAACTCCGTTGCCGAGGTGTGCGCACTGTCCATTACGTCAGCCCGTCCGTCTGGGCCTGGCGGCAGGGCAGAATCCGGAAAATCACGAAAGCATGTGACAAGGTGCTGTGCTTGCTACCCTTCGAAAAAAAGTTCTATGACGCGCATGGTGTTGACTCCGTGTTCGTCGGTCATCCGCTGGCCGAATCCATGCCGAAAAATGCAGACATGTTTGCTGCTCGACGGGAGTTGGGCATCCATTCGGAACTCGTTGTCGCTGTGTTGCCGGGTAGCCGGGAAGGCGAGGTATCGCGGCTTGCCGGGCCTTTCGCCGCGGCTTGCCGGAAGCTGCTGGACCTTCACCCGAACCTGACCTTCGTCGCGCCTATGGCCAGCGCCGGTTTGCGGCTGATCTTCGAAAAGCACCTTTCCAGTGCCGGGATAGCCGGTTCGGTTCGTCTCACAGACGGCAACGCGCCACGGGCGATTATCGCGGCGGACGTCGTGCTGCTGGCTTCAGGCACAGCAACATTGCAGGCGGCGATTCTCGGTAAGCCGATGGTCTGTGCCTACCGTGTAGCGACATTGACCGCTGTGATTGCGAGAACGTTCCGGCTGATGAAGACGCCGTGGTTTTCCTTGCCCAACCTTCTGACGCCGGAGCCGCTGGTCACGGAACTAATGCAGGAGAATGCTACGCCTGAAAAGCTTTGCAGCGCCGTTTCTGCGCTGCTCGACGATCCCGAGCGGCGCCGGCAAATTGCGGCAGTTTTTGCGGAATTGCGCGCGGAGCTTTCGAAGGACGCGGATCGTATTGCCGCACGGGCAGTCCTGCAACTCGCGGGCCGCGCGGCGACAGCCGGTGGGCCGGCATGATCGCAGCAAACTTGCAGCTTGCGACACCGCTGCTGCTTGCGGGCATCGACGAAGCCGGCCGCGGTCCATTGGCCGGGCCGGTGGTGGCTGCCGCGGTAATCCTGCGTGACGATCGACCCATTGCCGGTCTTGCAGACTCGAAAACGCTGTCTGCTTCACGCAGGGAAGCATTGTACGAAAACATTCGTCGCGACGCGCTGACATGCGCGGTCGCCTGGGCGGACGCCGAGGAAATAGATCGATTGAATATCCTGCAGGCAACCATGTTGGCAATGCGCCGTGCCATTCTCGGTCTCGGCTGCCGTCCGGGACTGGTCGAGGTGGATGGCAACCGCTTGCCGGATCTCCGCTTCGGAGACTACCGGCCGCAGGGTCGCGCAGTCGTCGGCGGCGACCGCAAAATTGCGGCGATCAGTGCCGCATCAGTACTGGCCAAAGTAAGCCGCGATCGCATAATGCGGGACGCAGACCGGTATTTTCCGGAGTACGGATTCGCTCGTCACAAGGGTTACGGGACGGCCGAACATCGCCGCTGTATCGACAGGCTAGGACCGTGCCGTTTTCACCGCCGCACATTCGATCCTCTTCGCTCCATGCTTGCCGGCATCTCCGGTCGCGCCGAACCGGGCGTCAATTCTCGTTAGTTCGCGAGTCACTTAATCAAATAATTTCAATAAGATATGCTGTATTTGTCGATGTTTTCGTACGCTTTGGCTGCTGCGCCGGCCAGTGGGCAGCGTTATCATCACGCGTTGCTCAATGATGACTTGCATCCCGATGCGTGATCGCCACCGCCCGAAATCCTCCCTGATGACTCGATGAAGAACGCATTCGTCCATCTGCACCTGCACACCGAATACTCGATTATCGATAGCACGGTGCGTATTCCGCAGCTGATGAGTCGCTGCAGCGAGCTTGGCATGCCGGCGGTGGCGATGACGGATCAGGGTAATCTTTTTGCCCTGATCAAATTTTACAAGCAAGCATTGGCTTCGGGCATCAAACCGATAATCGGCGCGGATCTTCATCTGCATAATGCCGACGAAGCGGACCGTCCGTACGGAATGGTCTTACTGTGCCAGGATCGCGACGGCTATAGAAACCTCTCGAGATTGATAACACGGAGCTTCACGGAAGGGCAGTATCGCGGAGCGCCACAAATTCGCACGGACTGGATGACGCCAGAGAGCTGCTCCGGCCTGATTGCCCTGTCAACCGCGCAGTCAGGCGATATCGGCCGCGCGCTTCATGGCGGGCACCCGGAAACGGCTAACGAACGGCTTGACGGGTGGCGCGCCGTTTTCAGAGACCGCCTTTACCTCGAGATTTGTCGCACCGGTCGCAGCGACGAAGACGAGCTGACACAGAAAATCGTCGAGTTCGCAGCTGCGGCGAAGGTTCCGCTGGTTGCGAGCAATGATGTGCGTTTCCTGGCAAAGGACGATTTCGAGGCGCACGAAGCTCGCGTCTGTATTCAACAGGGTCGTACGCTCAATGAGGTCGATCGACCGCGCAGCTATTCGGACCAACAGTTCCTGAAAAGCCCCGACGAGATGCGGAGCCTGTTCGCAGACATTCCGGAGGCTCTCGAAAATGCCTGGGAAATCGCACTGCGCTGCAACCTGGAACTCAAACTCGGCGAGACTTTTCTTCCGGCGTTCCCTATTCCTGCAGGAAAGTCAACCGAGGAGTTTCTGACCTCTGAGTCTGTAAAAGGTCTGGAGGCGCGACTGCGTCGGAAAGGCGAGCGAGGAGAGATAGGGGAATCCAATCGGGAAATTTTCGAGGCACCGTATCAGAAGCGGCTGAAAGACGAGATTTCGGTGATCTGCGAAATGGGTTTTGCCGGTTACTTCCTCATCGTTGCGGACTTCATTCGATGGGCGAGGGAACAGGAAATTCCCGTCGGGCCCGGCCGCGGTTCAGGTGCCGGATCATTGGTTGCCTATGTGCTGGGCATCACCGATCTTGATCCGCTCGAACATGACCTGCTGTTCGAGCGGTTCCTCAATCCCGAAAGGGTCTCCATGCCGGACTTCGACATCGACTTCTGTATGGAGGGACGCGATCGTGTGATCGAGTACGTTGCCGAACGATACGGCAGGGATCGCGTCTCGCAAATCATCACTTACGGAACCATGGCGGCACGAGCGGTTATTCGCGACGTCGGCCGGGCGCTCGGTCAGCCCTACGGATTCGTCGACAAGGTTGCGAAGCAGGTGCCGTTCGAGATCGGCATGACCCTTGACAAGGCACTCGAACAGGACGACGAGCTGGCTGCCATGTACCGCGACGATGACGAGGTCAAATCCATCATAGATCTCGCGAAATCGCTGGAGGGCCTGGTACGCAATGCCGGCAAACACGCGGGTGGTGTAGTCATTGCGCCGGAGGCACTGACGGATTTTACGCCGCTTTACTGCGAGGAGGGCAGTACCCACACGGTGACACAGCTCGACAAGGACGATGTCGAGGCGGCCGGATTGGTCAAGTTCGATTTCCTGGGATTGAAAACGCTGACCATCATTGACTGGGCCGTGCGCATCGTCAACGCGGATGATGCAGATGCCCGACTCGATATCACGGCGATCCCGATGCAGGACGCAAAAACATTCGAGTTGCTGCGGTCCTGCCAGACAACAGCCATTTTTCAACTCGAATCCCGCGGCATGCGGGACCTGATCAAACGTCTTCGCCCGGACCATTTCGACGACCTGGTAGCACTGGTTGCGTTGTTCAGGCCCGGTCCGCTGCAATCCGGCATGGTCGATGATTTCATCAGCCGCAAGCACGACCTGAACAAGGCCGACATCGACTATCTGCATCCCGACCTGACCCCGGTACTGGAACCCACCTACGGTGTGATTCTCTACCAGGAACAGGTAATGCAGATTGCCCAGGTGCTGGCGGGGTATACGCTGGGCGGAGCCGATCTGCTGCGCCGCGCCATGGGCAAGAAGAAAGCCGAAGAAATGGCCAAGCAACGACAGGTGTTTGTTGACGGTGCGTGCGAGCGTGGCGTTGCGCGGAACACAGCAACGCGGATCTTCGATCTGATGGAGAAGTTTGCCGGTTACGGATTCAACAAGTCGCACTCCGCGGCTTATGCTCTGCTCTCGTATCAGACCGCCTATCTTAAAGCGCACTACCCGGCTGCGTTCACCGCGGCGGTTATGAGTGCGGACCTCGACAACACGGATCGGCTGGTAATGATCAAGGACGATTGCCGGCAAATGGGCCTTGAGCTGTTGCCGCCTTCGATCAACCAATCTGCGTACCAGTTCGGCGTTGCCGATTCCAGGTCCATTCTTTACGGACTCGGGGCGATCAAAGGTGTCGGCCGCGGTGCGGTCGAGTCGGTAGTCGCCGAGCGCAAGACCGGGGGTGAATTCAAGAGCCTGCTGGATTTTTGCCGGCGCATCGATCTGGAGAAAGTGAACCGACGTGCGCTCGAGGCAATGATCAAATCCGGGGCCATGGACGTTTTCGGATCGACGCGCCGCAGCCTGGCACAGCAACTGCCTGCCGCGTTGAAGAGTGCCGACCAGGAGGCGCGTGCGAAAGCAGCCGGTCAGAACGACATGTTCGGATTATCCATACCGCAGCCGGAAACTCCGGAAATCGAAATGGTCGAGCTGGTCGAGTGGTCTCAACGGGAATTGTTGATAAATGAAAAGGAAGCGCTCGGACTGTATCTGACGGGCCATCCGTTCAACGCGGTGCGCGGTGATGCGCAGTTTTTCGTCGATGGCAGGCTGGGTGACATCGCGTCGGAGCCGCAACCGCAAAGCAACGGCGAGCGAAACTATGCATATTCGCGTCGCGAGGTAACAGTTGCCGGTCTGATTATGGATATACGTAAACGCGGCAACCGGTTCACGGTCGTCCTGGACGACGATACAGGTCGCCTCGAAGTCAGCCTGTTCAGTGAAGCTTTCCAGCAATTTCGGCACCTGCTCGAGAAGGACGAGATCGTCGTCGTCAGCGGCAGCCTTCGCTACGACGAATTCATGGGTGCCTGGCAAGTCAGTGCGAAGAATATCCTGCATATCGATCGCGTCATCGAAACCCGTGCAAGAAGCATGATTCTCAGTGTTTCGCCGAACGGGCAGGGGCGGACGTTGTTGACGAAACTGCATGACGTGTTGTTGCCGTTTCGCAAAGGCAGCTGCGACGTAGCCGTGCAGTACACGGGTAGCGACGCAGCTGCCCGTCTAAGTCTGGGCCCGGAGTGGAGCGTTCGTCCCAGCCGCGAACTGCGCGACAGGTTGGCGGAGTTGCTTGGCCAGAACAGTATCCGATTTCTTTATACGACGGGCCGCGAAATAATGTAGAGTCGCTGAAAGCGTAATTCCGATTGACGGCGCAGCAATCGAACTTGCAACGGGAATAATTGCAATATGGATTTGAAATTTCTCGAATTTGAACAACCCATCGCCGAGCTCGAGGCGAAGATCGACGAGCTGCGATTCGTTGGTGACGATCCGGAAATCAATATTGGCGAGGAAGTTGCGCGGCTGAAGGAAAAGAGCAAGGCGCTGACGAAAAGCATCTTTTCCAAGCTCAGTTCGTGGCAGATCGCACAGATTGCGCGACACCCGATGCGTCCCTATACGGCGGATTACCTGCAGCTCATCGCGCCGGATTTTCAGGAACTGCATGGTGACCGAATGTATGCCGACGACCCGGCGATCATCGGTGGTCTGGGCCGGATCGATGGTCGAGTCATCATGTTCATCGGTCACCAGAAAGGCAGGGACACCAAGGAGCGTGTGCGCCGGAATTACGGCATGCCCAAACCGGAGGGCTATCGCAAGGCACAGAGATTGATGCGGCTTGCCGAAAAGTTTTCACTGCCGATCGTTACTTTCATCGACACGCCGGGTGCCTATCCGGGGGTCGGCGCCGAAGAGCGCGGCCAGAGTGAGGCGATTGCATTCAGTTTGTACCTGATGGCAGGCCTGCGGACGCCGATTGTCAATGTTGTTATTGGTGAAGGTGGCTCGGGCGGCGCGCTCGCAATCGGTGTGGGCGATCGCCTGTTGATGTTGCAGTACAGTGTTTACTCGGTCATCTCGCCGGAGGGATGCGCGTCGATTCTTTGGAAGAGCGCCGAAAAGGCGGAAGAGGCTGCAGATGCGATGCGCATCACCGCGCAGAGTTTGAACGAGTTCGGTCTTGTGGACGCCGTGTTGCCGGAACCGCTCGGTGCCGCACATCGAGATCCGGATGCCACAGCCGAAATCATTCGCAATGCAGTGATCAAGCATCTTTCAGATCTCGATAGATTGGACATCGAGCAGCTGCTGGAGCAGCGTCAACGACGGATTTCATTGTTCGGCCAGTTCAAGGACGGCTAGAACCTGTCTCTAAATGCGGCTCACGGGGTATTTCGAGATAGTTTCCAGGGCTGCAAAGGCCGCGACAGGGTTCCCTGCGCCGGTGCATCGGGTTGACCGTGAACGTTGATGCGCGCATCTTGCAGGATCGATTGATCAGTCGTCTCCGGGAGTTCGAATCGGCGGCCGGTAAGCCGGGCCGATACGTCATCGCCTACAGCGGCGGCATCGATTCGACGGTGCTTCTGCACGCGCTGGTTTCAGTTCGATCGGCAGGAACCGCTCCCATCATCGCTATACATGTCGATCATGGCCTGCACCCGCGTTCATCGCAATGGGAAAAAGCCTGTCGTGCACAAGCACGCGAACTGGGAGTGGACTACCGGTCTCACAAGGTTGTTGTGAGCCGGGACGCGGGTGGCGGCCTGGAGGCCGCGGCACGGGAAGCACGTTATGCGATTCTCGGCAGCGTAATGCAGCCCGGCGACTGGCTGCTCAGCGCTCATCACGAAACCGATCAGGCAGAGACCCTGTTGCTGAACCTGCTGCGCGGCAGCAGCCTGACCGGCCTGGCAGGCATGGGTGCCATTCGAAAATTCTCGCGCGGTTTCCTGCTGCGGCCTCTGCTTGGTATTTCGGGCGAGGCGATTCGCGAATACGCACACGCGAACCGGCTCGGCTGGACTGACGACCCGTCGAATACCGACACCGCATTCGATCGCAACTATCTGCGGCAAAATGTCATGCCCTTGCTGGCCGCTCGCTGGCCCGCGGCAATGGCTCGTTTGCGGCAGAGTGCGGACCTGGCCGCCGAAGCCAGCGAACTGCTGGCGGAACTGGCAGACCTCGACATAAGTGATTCGCCGTCGAGCGGCAAGCTGGACATCGATGCACTGTCGAGGCTTTCCGCCGCACGGCAACGCAACGTGATCCGGCGGGCCGTGCAGCGTTGCGGGCTGCCGGCACCGCCGGCTAGCCGTCTTTATCAGGCGGTTCATGAACTCCTGCCGGCCAAAGAGGATGCGCAGCCGTTGGTTACATGGCCTGGAGCCGAGATCCGCCGCTATCGAAAGCACCTCTACATTCTGGCGCCAATGGCCGTTGGAAAGACCGAAACCGCGGCGATTCTGAAGCCGGATTCGATGCTGGACCTCGGGATCGGGCAGGGAAAACTGTCGCTGGAACCCGTCGGCAAGAGGGCGATCGAAAGCACGCTTGCGCAACGCGGCCTCGAACTTCGTTATCGAGAGGGCGGAGAGGAGATTACGCTGCCGGGCCGGCCGCACAGCCGCAAACTCAAGAAGCTGTTGCAGGAAAAGGGTATCGTGCCGTGGATGCGCGACCGCCTGCCGCTGCTATACGACGGCGACCGACTGGTAGCGGTAGCGGATCTCTGGATTGCTGCGGAATGCATCGGCGAAAACGGTTTTCTGCCGAAGTGGAGCGAGGGGCCGGATCTGTATTGAGCCGATGCTTCCAATCGCCTGTCATATGCGGATTTGCTCAACTCTCGCATTGTGGTGCCTGCGGCTATCTGATAACTTGTAACACCGTCTTTAAGTGACCGACGGGTTCTTTAACAGAGCTTCTTCCGGGAGGTTCTGCAAGGGTCGGAACAAGCGCGACGACGCCGTATCGGCGAGCCGAATTCGCGTATTGCTCTGGCCCTTTATCGTTTTCCGTCGTCTGATTTTACAGAGATAGGTTTTCGCACATGACATCTTATGTATTCATCACTGGCGGTGTCGTGTCCTCTCTCGGTAAAGGCATTACTTCAGCCTGCCTCGGCGCCATTCTTGAATCGCGTGGCCTGAAGATCAGCATGATCAAGCTGGACCCATACATCAATGTGGATCCCGGCACGATGAGCCCGTTCCAACACGGCGAGGTCTTCGTCACCGAAGATGGCACGGAGACGGATCTTGATCTCGGGCATTACGAGCGCTTCGTCAGAACAACCACAGGGCGCAACAGCAATTTCACAACCGGTCGCATATACGAGAGCGTTATTGGCAAAGAGCGACGCGGCGATTATCTTGGCGCCACGGTTCAGGTGATCCCGCACATCACCGATGAGATCAAGGAAAGCGTCAAACGTGGTGCCGGCGATGCCGACATCTGCCTGGTGGAAATCGGCGGCACGGTAGGCGATATCGAGTCGTTGCCTTTCTTGGAGGCTATTCGCCAGATGGGCGTCGAGCTCGGGCACAATCGCGTCGTTTACGTTCATCTGACGCTGGTGCCTTATATCGCGACCTCGGCGGAGATCAAGACCAAGCCAACCCAGCACTCGGTCAAGGAACTGCGCTCGATCGGCATCCAACCGGACATCCTCGTATGCCGGTCGGAAAAAATGCTGCCGGACGAACAGCGGCGCAAAATCGCTTTGTTCACCAATGTGCAGGAAAAGGCGGTCATTTCGGCAATTGATGTAGATGACCTGTATACGATTCCCCGGCTGATGAACGAGCAGGGCCTCGACGAGATCGTCGCCAGGCAATTGCAGCTGGATATACCGCCGGCGGACCTGAGCGAATGGGACAAGGTGGTTGCCGCCAAGAGAAAACCGGACGGCGAAGTCAATGTGGCAATGGTTGGCAAATACGTCGATTTGCGGGACGCGTATATTTCGCTCAGTGAGGCACTCCTGCATGGCGGAATACACACGCGAACGCGAGTCAATATCCATTACTTCGAATCGCAGCAAGTTGAAAAAGACGGAGTTGAATGCCTGCGTGGAATGGACGGTATCGTTGTCCCCGGCGGCTTCGGCGATCGTGGTATCGAGGGAAAGATCAAGGCAGTTCAATATGCAAGGGAAAACAAGGTGCCCTATCTCGGCATTTGCCTTGGAATGCAACTTGCGGTCATCGAGGCGGCTCGAAACCTGGCAAGGCTGAAGGGTGCACATAGCACCGAGTTCGAGAGAAACACGCCACATCCAGTCGTTGCGCTAATCACGGAATGGCAAACCCAGGCCGGCGAAATGGAGCGTCGTGACGAGTCATCGGACCTGGGCGGAACGATGCGCCTGGGCGCACAGAAAATCACCCTGAAGCCTGGCTCGCTTGCGGCAACGGTTTACGGCAACAGCGAAATAAGGGAGCGTCACCGGCACCGCTACGAAGTAAACAACAACTACCGTGAAACTCTTGAGAAAGCGGGCCTGGTGTTTTCCGGCCTTTCGGTCGATAACCTGGTCGAGATGACGGAGATCCCCGATCATCCGTGGTTCGTTGCCAGTCAGTTTCATCCGGAATTCACGTCGAATCCGCGTGACGGCCATCCGTTGTTTGCCGGCTTCGTTGTCGCTGCGAGGCTCTACCACAGCGGCCGGGTACCGAAGGTGGCCCGCGCATGAAGCTCTGCGGCCATGACGTCGGCGCAGATCAGCCGTTTTTTCTTATCGCGGGAACCTGCGTGGTCGAAAGCGAGGCAATGTCAATCGATACGGCCGGTTTCCTCAAAGAGACCTGCGAGAAGCTCGGCATCCCATTCATCTACAAATCGTCGTTCGATAAGGCGAATCGCAGCTCCAAATCCGGATTTCGCGGACCGGGTATGGAAGAGGGCCTGCGTATACTGCAGGAAGTAAAAAAGCAGCTCAGCGTTCCGGTGTTGACCGACGTGCACGAAGACACGCCGATGCAGGAAGTTGCCTCTGTCGTCGATGTACTGCAGACACCCGCTTTCCTGTGTCGCCAGACGAATTTCATCCTCAGCGTCGTCAGCCAGGGCAAGCCGGTCAACATCAAGAAAGGCCAGTTCTTGTCTCCGTGGGAAATGCAGAACGTCGTCGACAAGGCGCGCTCCACGGGAAACGATCAGATCATGGTTTGCGAGCGTGGATTCTCGTTCGGCTATAACAACCTTGTTTCCGACATGCGAAGCCTTGCCGTGATGCGCGGGACAGGCTGCCCGGTCGTGTTCGATGCGACCCACTCAGTGCAGTTGCCGGGCGGAAAAGGATCCGCGTCCGGCGGGCAACGTGAGTTCATACCGGTACTGGCGCGCGCCGCAATGGCCGCAGGCATTGCCGGATTATTCATGGAAACTCACCCCGATCCGGCCAAGGCATTGAGCGATGGCCCGAATGCCTGGCCGCTCGACAAGATGCCGGCGTTATTGCGCGTTCTGCAGTCTGTCGACCGCACGGTAAAAAGCGCAGGATTTCAGGAGGCGGAATTCGGCCTGGGAGTCTGAGGCAGCAGTCGGTTTGCACCGGGTTCTTATTCGACAAAGTGATTCGCGACGGGCACTGAAGGCTGGTCGCTCATGTTCTTTGGAGTAGCAATGATCAAAATCAAAAACATTCATGGGCGCGAAATCCTGGACTCCCGCGGTAATCCGACGGTCGAAGCTGATGTTACGCTCGCTGATGGCAGCATGGGGCGGGCCGGCGTCCCCTCCGGCGCCTCGACCGGTACTCGCGAGGCCGTCGAGCTGCGTGATGGCGACAAGTCACGTTATCTCGGCAAAGGAGTGCAGAAAGCAGTAGCCAACATCAACGGCGAGCTCAGGGACAAGTTACTGGCTGGAAAATTTTCCGATCAGCGCGCGCTGGACAAACTGATGATCGAAACCGATGGAACAGATAACAAGAGCCGGCTTGGCGCAAACGCGTTGCTCGCAGTTTCACTGGCGACGGCAAAAGCCTGTGCGATATCAACCGGCGTTTCACTTTACCGGCACCTGGGAGATGGCAGCACGATGCCCGTGCCAATGATGAATATCATCAATGGCGGCGCGCACGCCGACAACAGCGTGGATATCCAGGAGTTCATGATCTTGCCGGTCGGTGCGCCGAATTTTACGGAAGCCCTGCGTTACGGCGCCGAGATATTCCACGCGCTAAAAAGTGTTCTCAGGGGAAAAGGGCTCAACACGGCCGTGGGGGATGAAGGCGGATTCGCCCCGGACCTGCCGTCCAACCGCGCCGCACTCGACACGATCATGGAAGCGATAGGTATGGCCGGGTTCAAGGCGGGCGACGACATCCTGCTCGGCCTGGACGTTGCCAGTTCGGAGTTTTTCAAAGAGGGTCGTTACCGGCTGGCGTCGGAGAATCGCGACTTCGATGCGGAGGGATTCACGGAGTTTCTGGCAGAACTTGTCGACGCTTACCCGATTATCACGATAGAGGACGGCATGGACGAGAGCGACTGGGAGGGCTGGTCGATGCTGACCCGCCGCCTCGGTAAGCGGGTGCAACTGGTCGGCGACGACCTGTTCGTCACCAATACGCGCATCCTGAGCCGCGGCATCAAGGAAAAGATTGCAAATTCTATATTGATAAAACCTAACCAAATCGGTACCTTATCGGAAACTCTTGATGCCATTACTATGGCGGTCGCGGCAGGTTATTCTGCGGTGGTATCGCACCGCTCGGGAGAGACGTCGGACAGCACGATCGCCGACATCGCGGTGGCCACGGAAGCCACACAGATCAAGACCGGGTCACTGTCGCGCTCGGACAGGATAGCGAAATACAACCAGTTGCTGCGGATCGAAGAGGAACTGGGAAGTCAGGCGACCTATGCCGGGCGTGCAGCGTTTTCAGTAAGCGTGCCGAAGTAGACGGCACAAGCGGGAAAAGGGACATTGGGGATACGCTCGATCATCGTTGTACTCGCTATCGCAGGCTTTGCACTGCAGGGCCAGCTGTGGATTTCCAGCGACGGCTACCGCAAAACCCGCGACCTGCGCATTGCCGTCGTCGAACAGACCCAGCAAAACCAGGCATTGCGCGAACGAAATACCGCCCTCGAGGCCGAAGTCATCAATCTGAAAGTCAGTCGTGAGGCCGCTGAAGAAAGAGCCCGCAGCGATCTGGGCCTGATCGGCAAGTCCGAGACCTTTTACCAGGTAGTGCCGGCAAGTCATTCTGCGGGCAATTGATTCATGACAATGTCCGCAACGCTGCCCGACTGGCAGCGTGCACATGGGGGGCCGTTGCGACAGGCCCTCGTGCGTAATCAACCCGATGATTTCCAGGTCACGGAAAAACTCGATTTCGAGCTCACCGGTGACGGCGAGCACGATTACCTGTGGCTGGAAAAAACAAACGCCAATACCAGCTGGGTCGCACGCGGCCTGGCGAGAAAAGCGGGTGTCGCAGCTCGCGATGTGAGTTTCGCCGGCATGAAAGATCGCATTGCGCTGACCAGGCAATGGTTCAGCGTGCGGCGTCCGAGTGCGGCCGGAACCGACTGGGCCACGCTGGATCTTCCCGGCGTGCGTGTACTGGCTACGGCGCGAAACCAGCGTAAACTGCGCCGCGGCGCACATAGCGGCAACCATTTTCGCATCGCGCTGCGCGGCGTCACTGCTATCGATGAAAAACTCGGCGAACTTCTGCAACGTATCCGTGATTCCGGCGTGCCGAATTACTTCGGGGAGCAACGATTCGGCAGGGACGCGGGAAATATCGCCATGGCGCGTGCCTTCTTTTCCGGCAGCAGACTCAAACGGGAAGATCGCAGTATCGCACTGTCCGCGGCGCGCTCACTGATCTTCAATCGCATACTGGAATGTCGGGTCACAAACGGAACATGGAACGTGATACAGCCCGGCGAATTGGTGAACCTCGATGGCAGCGGCAGCGTTTTCCCTGTGGAACAGCCGGACGAGGCCATCCGACGCCGCTGCGGTGAGCTGGATATTCATCCGGGCGCGGCATTGTGGGGCCAGGGTGAGCCGGGAAGTCGCGGCGCTATCGCCAGTCTCGAGAAGTCAGTGATCGCAGAATTCCCGGATCTTGCGACCGGCCTCGAACGCCATACGAAGCAGGCGCGGCGTGCAACGCGGCTCGCGGTAAGGGATTTCACCTGGTCGTTACAGGGTGATGTGCTGTGGCTCGAGTTCTTCCTGACCCGCGGTGGATTTGCGACGGCGGTGTTGCGCGAGATCGCCGAGTACGGAAAAAACGGGGTCGGACCGACTTAGTCGATCTTGAGGAGAACGTACACAGCCCCGGTCCCGCCGTCGACCTGACGGGTGGACACGAACGCGAGAACCTGGTCCCAGCGCCGCAGCGTTGCATCAAGCATCCGCTTCAGTATCGGACCGCGCTCTCCGGAACCGAGGCCCTTGCCATGCACAATGCGTACACAGCCCAGGCCCCGCAGACAACATTCGTTGACGAATTCCCGGAGTGCGCTGCCTGCCTCGACAACCGTCATGCCGTGCAGGTCGAGTTCAGCCTGCACGCTGTAACCGCCTCTAGCGAGTTTGCGCATCGTGCGGTGGCCGATTGCCGGTCTGCGGAAACGCAGGCCATCGCCGCTCGAGACTTCCGACCTGTGTGCATCGTGTTCGAGACTTTCGCGCAGGACTTCGCGTTCATCGTCCCGACGGAATTTGGCGCGTGCCTTCACCCGCCGCGGCACCGCGGCCCGGGGCGAGTGCCTGAGCGGGCGCGCATCGGCCATCAGGCGCCGAAACAAACCGGAATCGCCGTTTTCGTCGCTGGTCTCCGGTGATTCGCTGCCATGCTTTTTCGTCATGCGCTATTGTCGCTATGGTGGAGCGGGAATGTTGAGTATAGTGAGCGCGGCCTGCGTGGCCAATTTCGTTGATGCAGGACCTGCGGCTTTGCCGTCGTCCCGAAGTAAAGAATCCATACGTGAAAATCCTAGTAAGCAATGATGACGGCTACCTCGCCAGGGGTATCAATGTGCTCGCCGAAGCCTTGTCGGAGATTGCCGAGATCGTGGTTGTCGCGCCGGACCGCAATCACAGCGGCGCCAGCAATTCGCTGACCTTGCATTCGCCGTTGCGCATTCACCGTGTGACCGAGAACCGCTATTTCGTGAACGGCACGCCGTCGGATTGCGTCCACCTGGCGTTATCCGGATATCTGGATTTCGAACCGGATATCGTCGTTTCCGGTATCAATCACGGAGCCAATCTCGGCGACGACGTCATCTATTCGGGGACGGTTGCCGCTGCGATGGAAGGGCGGTTCCTCGGTTTGCCCGCCATCGCAGTATCGCTCGTTGGCCACAGGGCGACGCATTTTGACACGGCCGCCAGGGTTGCCTGCGACCTGGTGCGCCGGCTGCAGCGTGAGAACCTGCCGGACGAAACCATGTTGAATGTCAATGTCCCGGATCTTCCGTACGACGAGCTGGCCGGCGTGTTCGCAACCCGGCTCGGCTTTCGTCACAAGTCGGAGCCGCTGATCAAGACCAAGGACCCGCACGGCCGCAGTATCTACTGGATAGGCCCGGCAGGGCCTGGCCAGGATGCCGGTCCCGGCACTGATTTCGCCGCGCTCGAGTCCGGAGCGGTCGCCGTGACACCCTTGAAAGTGGATCTCACCCGGCACGAAGCGCTTGACGGCCTGGCGGGCTGGCTCGGAAATCGATGAAAAACCAGCGCGGTATCCAGGGTATCGGCATGACCTCGGCGCGCACCCGTGATCGCCTGATTGGCCGCTTGCGCGAGCAGGGGATCCGCTCCAGCGCCGTGCTGGAGCAGATTCGCAACGTGCCGCGGCACCTTTTCGTCGATGAGGCGCTGGCCAGCCGCGCGTACGAAGACACCGCTCTTCCGATCGGTCTCGGTCAGACGATCAGCCAGCCCTATATCGTGGCGAAGATGTCCGAGGCGCTGCTGGACGGATTCTCGGGAAAGCGCGTACTGGAAATCGGTACCGGTTGCGGTTACCAAACGGCGGTTCTGGCACCACTCGTCAAGGAAATATACTCGGTCGAGCGAATCCCCGAGCTGTTGAAGAAGGCCCGCCAGAGGTTACGCGACCTGGATATTTACAACGTGCGTCTTCGGCAAGGCGACGGCTGGGAGGGCTGGCGAAAATATGCGCCGTATGACGGCATCATCGTCACGGCGGCCGCCAGCGAGATTCCGGCCAGCCTGCTCGAGCAGCTGGCGCCGGACGGACGGCTGATCATGCCGGTCGGACCCAGCGGTTGCCAGGAGTTGCTGCGGGTGACCTCGAGAAACGGCGGCTGGGACAGGGAATCGCTCGGTGCTGTCAGTTTCGTGCCACTGGTAAAGGGCCCTTAAGCAGAAAAAACAACATGTTGAAACACTATTCTCGAATTCATCCGATAGGAAGTCGGGCACCGGGGCACGTTCATGCGCCTGTTTGAACCGCTGTACCGGCGCGTACTCGCGCTGTCCGCGCACCCGCAGGCCGAGCGATACCTGGCTGCTCTCAGCTTTGCAGAGTCGTCGTTTTTTCCTATTCCGCCCGACGTCATGCTGGCACCGATGTGCCTGGCCGAACGTCATCGCGCCTGGCGTTTTGCCGCAACGACAACCGTGATGTCTTTGCTCGGTGGAGTAGCAGGTTATGCAATCGGGTATTTTCTGATCGACATGATTGAGCCCTGGCTGCGCTCGAGCGGTTCCTACGATTCCTACCTGCGGGTTCGGGATTGGTTTGCGGTTTGGGGGGTGTGGGCGGTATTCGTCGCCGGCTTTTCACCGATCCCGTACAAGCTGTTTACGATAGCGGCCGGGGCGACGGTGTTGAATATTCCGGGTTTCCTGCTGGCATCGCTGATCGGACGAGGCGCAAGGTTTTTTCTCGTGGCCGGCCTCATTGTCGCGGGCGGCGACCGGATGGCGGCAGGCTTGCAGCAACATGTCGAGCGCATCGGCTGGGCGGTCGTCGTGATAGCCGTGCTGCTGGGCAGTTACTTCGTGCTGCGCCAATGATTGCGGGCCGGCCATTCGCGCGCCTTCTGACAGTGGCCGCGATTGGTCTGCTGCTCGTGGCCTGCGGGCCGAAGACGCGCTGGGATCACACCCCGCAGGACGAACATGTCGTGCGTAGCGGCGAGACCCTGTTCGCGATCGCGTGGCGTTATAGCAAGGATGCGGGCGAACTGGCGCGTTGGAATCGCCTCGACGATCCGTCCCGAATCTATCCCGGCCAGGTGATTCGGCTGACCCCGCCCCCGGGCATGGCAGCGTCCAACCCGGCTGCTGCACGCCGCAGCTCGCCGCAAACGCCGTCCGGGCGAGAGTTGCCGCCGATTCCGACCCAGCCGTCGCCGCAGTGGATATGGCCTGCCGGCGGCAGAGTGGCAGTGGAATTCGGCGACCGCCCCGGTACGGGCACCGGATTGCTGATCGGTGGACGCTATGGCCAGCCCGTGCAGGCCGCAGCTGCCGGCCGGGTGGTTTACGCCGGCGATGGACTCATCGGCTACGGAAAGCTTATTATCCTCAAACACAACGACACCTACCTTAGTGCCTACGGGCACAACGCGTCGCTCCTGGTCAGGGAGGGCGAGACCATCGAAAAGGGTCAGCGGATAGCGACCATGGGTGAGGGGCCGGGACGCGAACCGCGCCTGCATTTCGAAATCAGGCAAAACGGTAAGCCGGTTAACCCGCGACAATTCTTGCCAGCGAGATAAGCGACTTCCCTGAAGATTGCTCTGGACTGATTTCCGCATATACGGACACGGTTCGAAACCCGCGCAGGGGGTTCTACCGTGGCAGGAGTGCGGCGCATACACGTTTCCAGGCAACGCGCGTCCGGAGTCGATGGCGATCCGGAATCGGGCGATGCCGTGCCTTTGTCCGAGGCCGGATACGGATCGATGGAGAATGTCCCGCGCGCGCCGGATGCGACCCGTCTCTATCTGAACGAAATCGGCGTGTCCGGCCTGCTTACCGCAGCAGAAGAAAAGAAATATGCGAGGCGACTCCGCGACGGCGACGAATCTGCCTGGCATCGCATGATCGAATGCAACCTGCGCCTCGTCGCGAAAATCGCCAAGCGTTATCTGTATCGCGGATTGCCCCTGCTCGACCTGATCGAGGAGGGCAATCTCGGTTTGATGCACGCGGTGCGAAAATTCGATCCCGAGCGCGGTTTTCGTTTCTCGACCTATGCTACCTGGTGGATTCGTCAGACAATCGAACGGGCGATAATGAATCAGTCCCGCACTGTGCGGCTGCCGATTCATATCATCAAAGACATCAACGCCTGCCTGAGAGCAGCGCATTCCCTTCGGCAACGCGGAGGTACCTCGCCGTCGCCGTCCGAAATCGCCGAATTCATGGGCCGCGAGACCGGCGAGGTCGAGCGTCTGCTGAGCCTGCACAATCGGGTCAGCATCGGATCTTCGGCGGCGTTTTCGAGCGACGATGACCAGACCCTGCTGGATTCCCTGCCGGCAGCGGCATCAAAGGAGCCACCGGCATGCCTGCAGCGGCAGAAAGTTCATGACATCGTGGACCACTGGGTACTGGAACTCAGTGACAAACAGCGCGAGGTCGTCGAGCGGCGTTTCGGCCTGCACGGGCACAGGCGGTGCACGCTGGAACAAATCGGACGGGAGATCGGCGTGACCCGCGAACGGGTACGACAGATCCAGATCGATGCATTGAGCAGCCTGAAGCTCATGATGGAAAGCCAAGGAATCAAGGGCGAGTCACTTCTTGACTGAAGTTGCCGGTTCTAGCTTATCTTTATTATTGCCGCCGGACGTCGACCTTCGCCGACCAGGATGTTGAACGTGCGGCAGGCGGCGGGCGTATCCATAACTTCAATGCCGACGCCGCGGCGCGCCATGGCGAATACCAGTTCCCGCGGTGGAAGCATGGATTTCCATCCGGTGCCGATAATGAGCATTTCCGGCTCCGCCTGAAGCAGCTCACCCAGCCGTTTTTCGGTCAGCGAGTCCATTGCCGGCAAGGAAAAGTCGATTACGTTTCCGTCCGCAGTCAATGCGACATCGTGTCGGAATTCATCGGTCCCGATCCTGACCAAGCCCGGTTCGGCCTCGCGGATCGTCAGTGGCGACAATTGGTCTCTGCTGAATTTCATTCTGCAATGTTCATCTGTTAATGCGTTCGCGGACAGCGGCGGTTACCATAGTGCCCGAGTCGCAATTCCAGCGGCAAGCCCCTATACCTTGATCAATCCGCAATCATCAAACGAGTATTCGACAGCCACCATTCGGCGGCATGCCATCGTTGTGCTGCCGGCGGCGGCGTCGGTACCGGACTTGCTTGCCGAAAACGGCCGCTGGATGAGCCGCGGCCAATTGCGTCATCGGGAAACCCGCACCGAAGCACTGGCGACCGTGCTCGATGAACTGGGCTACGGGATTCCGCATGCCGGATTGGCAGCGCTGCGTTGCTGGGGCCAGACCGGACAACGCCCGGACGGATGGCTGTGTGCCGCAGATCCCGTGTATATCGAAGCCAGGCTCGATCATGTCCTGGTGCATTCGCTGGACGGGAATGTACTGGCGGACGACGAAAGGCGGCAGCTCTTCGAGTTCCTGCAACGACAGGCAGGGGATAGCCAGCGGCAATTCCGGCAGATCGGCGGGCACGGATATCTGTTCGGCGAACCCCGCTTTGCTACCGCAGGCCGAAGCGCCGCGCTGCTGAATCGTGCCGAACCCGGCGATGATCTGCCAGACGGTGCGGATGCCCGCGAGCACGATAGGCTGACCGGTGAGCTGCAACTGCTGTTGCACGATGCGGAATTCAACAGGCATCGCGAGGAACAGGGATTGCCGCCGGTCAATTCGATCTGGTTCTGGGGCGGGGGGGCTGCATCGCAGTGCGACCAGGCGCTGCCGCCGCTTTTCGGTAGCGATGCGTTGTTCCGCGGCTATTGGCAGAGTGTCGGCGCAAAACACACTCCGTTGCCGGAACAGCCCGATATCCTGCCCCGGGGTTTTGTCCTCATCCTTGCAGGCAGCGAGTGCGCCGAATCAACGACCGATCGGTTTCTCCGTGCGCTCAAGCGGCAACTCGCTCTGGGCTGGATTCAGCACCTGACGTTTGTGTTCGCCGACGGCTGGGTGTTGCGTCTCGGACGATCGCAGCTGTACGCATTCTGGCGCGGTCGTTCCTGGCCAAACTGGCCGGCCAGCACATGACAAGGCCGGATGTTATGCAGACGCGGGTCCGGCCAGTGCGAAAGCGCGAGCTGGCCGCGTCCGCCGAGGGCGAGGAATTCGGCAAAATATCACCTGTGCTGGCGCGCGTTTATGCTGCGCGCGGCGTCAGGTCGTTGCGGGAGCTCGACTATTCCCTCGGCTTGCTGGCGCCGGTCAGTTCGCTGCCGGGAATCAACGATGCCGTCGAGCTGTTGCTCCGCTATCGCGACCGTCGCATGACCATCATCGGTGATTTCGATGCCGATGGTGCGACCAGCACGGCATTGGTACTTCGCTGCCTGCGTCATTTCGGTTTTTCCGATGTGTCCTACCTGGTGCCGAATCGATTCGATTTCGGCTACGGACTTACGCCTGAAATTGTCCGCGTAGCTGCCGAGCGGCAACCGGGATTGCTGTTGACCGTGGACAGCGGCATTGCCTGCATTCCAGGCGTCGAAGAGGCCGGTCGGCTGGGTATGCAGGTGCTGGTTACGGATCATCACCTGCCTGGCGAAGTACTGCCGGCTGCTGCGGTTATCGTGAATCCGAATCTGCAAGACAGCCGGTTCGCGAGCCCCAATCTGGCAGGCGTAGGCGTCGCTTTTTACCTGATGGCCGCTCTCGGCAGGCGACTCGAAGACGATGGCCTGGCAGGAGCGTCGAAAATTCCGGCACGCTATCTCGATCTGGTCGCGCTCGGTACCGTTGCCGACGTCGTGTCACTGGATCACAACAACCGGATTCTCGTTGAACAAGGGTTGCAACGCATCCGTGCGGGTCAGTCTGTTGCCGGGATAAACGCAATACTCGAGCAGGCAGGCCGGCAGGCGAAGCGGATCGTCAGCACGGATCTCGGATTTGCAGTCGGGCCGCGGCTTAATGCGGCCGGCCGGCTGGAAGACATGTCGATCGGCATCGAGTGCCTGCTGACTGACGATTTCTCGCAGGCGCGCCGATTCGCGGCCTTGCTCGACGAAATCAATCGCGATCGACAAAGCATCGAGGCAGGAATGCGTGAACAGGCATTCGGTTTCGTCGAATCAATGGAAGCCACGCGCTTGCCCGATTGCGTTTGCGTATTCGACCCGCGCTGGCACCAGGGTGTGGTCGGCCTGATCGCGTCGCGCGTTAAAGAGCGTTGTCACCGACCGGCGATCGCTTTCGCGCGCAGCGACGCGGGAGAACTGAAAGGCTCTGCACGCTCTGTGCCCGGCGTGCATATACGCGATCTGCTGGAAAGTGTCGCTACTGCTCAACCCGGCCTGATCGGCCGATACGGAGGGCATGCGATGGCCGCCGGATTGAGTCTGGCGGAGGACAATTTTGCCGAGTTCACCGGCGCGGCATCGCGGCAGTTAAGGCGCCTCTACCCTGACGCCGATTTCAGCGGCGCCATATTGACGGACGGTGCATTGCCTCCGGGCGGCATGAACCTCGAGTTTGCCAGGACGCTGCGGAGTGCGGGGCCATGGGGCGCGGGCTTTCCGGAGCCGCTGTTCAGCGGCGCGTTCGATGTCATCGAACAACGAACAGTTGGTGACAATCATCTGAAACTGAAGGTTCGTGCATGCGACGGTGGCCAGCTGTTGGACGCTATTGCGTTTCGCCAGGCCGGGCCCGTTTATCGTGGCACCGTGCTGCTTGCCTATCGGCTCGACGTCAACGAGTACCGGGGCTTCGAAACGCCGCAACTTGTAGTCGAACAGATCGTCAGCGTTGCGTGATAACATGCCGCGTTTTTGTCTCGCCGGGTAATCAAATAGCGATGGAAAGCAGTCAACTGAGGCCGTGGGTCGTCGATCTCAAGCAACGCATAGAAGCGTTGAGGGGGTACCTTTGACTACGATATGTCAGCGGAACGTCTGGCCGAGGTACGTCGCGAACTGGAAGATCCGGGCGTCTGGGGAAACCCTGATCGTGCCCGCGCGCTGGGCAGGGAGCAGGCGCAATTAGAAGATATCGTCGATGCGCTGGACAAACTGACACGCAACATCAGTGATGCTGCCGAATTGCTGGATCTCGCGCTGGAAGAAGATGACGAATCCACGCTTGCAGAAATACAAACCGACCTCGACAAAATCGAGGCACAGGTATCGGGATTGGAATTTCGCCGTATGTTTGCCGGCGAAATGGATCAGGCAAATGCATTCGTTGATATTCAATCCGGCGCCGGCGGCACGGAAGCGCAGGATTGGGCCGACATGCTGCTGCGCATGTACCTGCGCTGGGCCGAGGCGCACGGTTTTCAGACCGATGTGATCGAAGCGTCCGAGGGCGAGGTCGCCGGAATAAAGAGTGCAACGGTGCAGATCAGCGGTGATTACGCCTACGGCTGGCTGCGAACCGAGACCGGTGTGCATCGCCTGGTGCGCAAATCGCCTTTCGATTCCGGAAATCGGCGGCACACATCGTTTGCTTCCGTGTTCGTTTCGCCGGAAGTCGATGACGAAATCGAAATTGAGATCGATCCATCCGACCTTCGTATCGATGTGTATCGCGCGAGTGGTGCCGGAGGACAGCACGTAAACCGTACCGAATCGGCTGTCCGAATCACTCATCTGCCGACCAATATCGTCGTGCAGTGCCAGAACGATCGCTCGCAGCACAAGAATAAGGCGACGGCGATGAAGCAACTCAAGGCGAAGTTGTACGAATTCGAATTGCAGCAGCGGCGTGCCAAGGCGTCGGAGGTCGAAGACAGCAAGGCGGATGTCGGCTGGGGTAGCCAGATTCGATCTTACGTTCTCGATCAAAGTCGAATAAAGGATTTGCGTACCGGCGTTGAAACCGGTAACACTCAGGCTGTATTGGACGGAAGCCTCGATCAGTTCATCGAAGCGAGTTTGAAGCAAGGATTGTAAGTGGTTGACGAGAATGACAAGGACGAGAACGCGCTAATTGCGGAGCGGCGACGCAAACTCGACGCGCGACGGGAAACCGGCAATGCCTATCCGAACGATTTCCGGCGAAACTCGCTGGCGGAAGAATTGCATGCAACCTGGGGCCAGCACGAAGGGGAAAAGCTTCGCGAAGAACATGTCACCGTCCGCGTGGCAGGGCGCATGATGGCCAAACGGGTCATGGGAAAAGCCAGTTTCGCAAAGCTCCAGGACCGGACCGGACAGATTCAATTGCGCCTCGAGAGGGACCGCTTGCCGGATGGCTGCTACCAGGACTTCAAGAAATGGGACGTGGGCGATATCGTCGGCGCATCCGGACACCTGTTCAAAACCCAGACCGGTGAACTTACCGTTATGGTCGAAGAGCTGCGCTTGCTGACTAAATCCTTGCGGCCGCTGCCGGAGAAATTTCACGGCCTCGCAGACCAGGAAACCCGTTACCGGCAGCGCTACGTCGATCTGATCATGAATGCGGAAAGCCGCGACGTGTTTCGTACGCGGTCGCGAATCATTTCCTATATTCGCGCCTTCATGGATTCGCAGGATTTTCTGGAAGTCGAAACTCCAATGATGCAACCGACACCGGGCGGCGCGCTGGCCAGGCCGTTTACGACTCATCACAATGCGCTGGATATGACCCTTTTCTTGCGGATCGCTCCGGAGCTCTACCTCAAAAGGCTGGTTGTAGGAGGATTCGAGCGCGTTTACGAGATTAACCGGAACTTTCGTAACGAAGGCGTTTCGACCCAGCACAATCCCGAGTTCACGATGCTGGAACTGTACCGCGCCTATGCCGACTACGAGGACCTGATCGAATTGGTCGAAGCGCTGCTCAAAGGAATGTCGCAAGCAGTGCTTGGCACAACTGTTGTCGAATACCAGGGAGAGCGGTACGACTTTTCCAAACCGTTCGAACGCATGACTCTCGAGGAAGCCATTATTCGATTCAACCCGGAGATCGAAACGTCGAGTCTTCGCGATCGCGACTATCTCGCAGCGATTGCTGCCGAACTGGGCATAAAGATCGAAAAGGTCTTTGGCAGTGGCAAGTTGCAGATGGAGATCTTCGAAAAGACCTGCGAGGCACAATTGCGGGCGCCTACCTTCATAACCTCCTACCCGACTGAAGTTTCGCCGCTATCGCGAAAGAACGACGAGGATGGCTTTGTCACGGACCGTTTCGAGTTTTTCGTTTCCGGCCGCGAATTGGCTAACGGCTTCTCGGAGCTGAATGACCCGGAAGACCAGGCGGAACGGTTTCGCGCCCAGGCTGCCAATCGCAAGGCGGGTGACGACGAAGCCATGGCATTCGATGCCGATTACATACGATCGCTTGAATACGGGCTGCCGCCGACGGCAGGGCTTGGCCTCGGGATAGACCGCCTCGTCATGTTGTTTACGAACTCGCCATCGATCCGCGACGTGCTGCTGTTTCCGCACATGCGCCCCGAAGTATTCGACTAGCGCAGCGGATGCCGGACGTACCTAAGCCGGTATTTCGTAAGGCAGGGGCTGCGGAGTTGCCTCGACCCCCCGAATGTGCAGCGGTTTTCCTGCGAGGGCGACAGGCACAACGGCGAGCAACGCGTTGCCGCTGACGTTTACAATCGTGCCAACGTTTTGGTCGCCGTCCCGCAGCGTAGCGCCGATCGCCAGATCCGGCTCATCGCACGAGTATCGAAACGTGCGCCGTTTGCTGCGACCCAGATTCTCGGTACGGGCGACGATTTCCTGACCCGTGTAGCAGCCCTTCCTGAAACTGATGGCGCCGGTCAGGTCGAGGTTCAGCATATGCGGCGTGTACTGGGTCGTATTGGCCGCGCAGACGTCAACCTGTCCAGCACAAATTCTCGCCAGCTGCCACGCGACGGTGTCGAGCTGCGGTGTGTTCCTGAGGCCCGCTCTCCCGACTGCGTCGCGGGAGGCAAAAATTTCGAGCACGGGGTCTTCCGATGCAAGCTGTGCAAAGCAGATATCGGCGGGTAGTCTTTCAGTTCCGATGCAGCCGTCGGCAACGGCGAACAGCTGCCAGTCGCCCGCATCCGGCAGGAATTCAACTTTGGCGCGCAGACGGTACATGCGCAGCCGGGCCAGCGCCGATTCGGCCGAATCCTGCGGAATCACCAGCGCGAAATCCCTGTCGATCGCCAATACTCTCAGGGTCATAACGACCCGTCCCTGCGGATTGCACCAGGCCGCAGGCAGACAACGGTCGTTTTTCAGTCTGGTGACATCCTGGGTTAGCTGCCCCTGCAGAAATTCCGCAGCATCGCTGCCCCTGACATGAATGATTGTGTACACCGATACGGCTCCATCCGGCAGCTTGCTTGTAACAATTGGCAACATGCGCTCTGCATAACCATACACTGTCTGGCATACTGCGCCTGTGCCCGAAAAAACCGACAATCGACCCGCAGTGCGCGGGCAGGACAACGAACCAGCCGCGCCGAGAGTTAAGAACGGCTTGTCGGAGCCGGAGCATAAAGTCCGCAGCCCGCAAAAGGAAATAGGCGGGCGCGAAGGTCCGGATCCAACAAGATTCGGCGACTGGGAAAAGGCAGGCCGATGCATTGACTTCTGACGGAAATCCCGGCAATTCGAGTACAAGAAATCGAGAGCGAGACCTCGAAAACAAGAAATCGGACAAGCGAAACTAAACGGAACAATTGACGCCGGGGGAAAAGAACCGGCGAAAGCAAGAAGCAGCCAGAATGTCACAGCTAAACAGACCCGTGTCGCCGCACCTCTCGGTTTATCGCTGGCCGATAACGATGACCTTGTCGATTCTGCACAGGATTACCGGCGTTGGCCTGGCTGTGGGTTTTCTGGCGCTGGCGGCATGGATGCTCGCTGCGGCGGCAGGGGCCGAGGAATACAAGGCTTTCGCGACGACTATGAGCAGTTTGCCGGGAAGGTTGCTGCTGGCCGCCTGGAGTTTCGCTTTCTTCTTTCACCTGGCGAACGGCGTACGGCATTTCTTCTGGGATGCCGGTTACGGTTTCGAAAAGCACCAGGCGAACGCGTCGGCATGGGTAGTCATCGTTCTCACCGTCGTGATGACACTTGCTTACTGGCTGACATTCTAGGAAAACCTGAATGAGTTTGAGATCTCCGCTCGGTCGCGTGCTGGGCTCCGGTTCGGCGAAGGACGGCACAGGCCACTGGTGGGCGCAACGCGTTTCTGCGGCCGGGCTGTTGCTGCTCGGCGCGTGGTTTCTGTGGTCGCTGACCGAACTGACGGACTTCGCACACGCAGAAGTTGTTGCCTGGATTGCTCAACCTTGGAACAGCGTCATGTTGCTGATGTTGTGTTGCACGCTGGCATGGCATTCGACACTGGGCGTCCAGGTCGTCATTGAGGACTATGTGCACGGTCCGATGCTGAAAGTCATTGCGTTGCTTGTGAATCGCTTCGTTCACGTCTTTGTGACTTTCGTCGCCGTCTTTGCCGTTATGAGAATTTCGCTCGGAGAATCGCCATGAGCGATTTCGAATTCATCGACCACAGCTACGACGTGGTTGTCATCGGCGCCGGAGGCGCAGGGCTGAGGGCGACATTCGGCCTTGCCGAGGGCGGCTTCAGCACTGCCTGTATTACGAAAGTGTTTCCGACGCGAAGCCACACGGTGGCGGCGCAGGGCGGAATCAGCGCAGCGCTGGGCAACATGGGCGCAGACGACTGGCGTTGGCATATGTACGACACGATCAAGGGGTCGGACTGGCTCGGAGATCAGGATGCCATCGAGTACATGTGCAAGGAAGCAGCGGATGCCGTCATAGAGCTCGAACATTACGGCGTTCCTTTTTCACGTACTGAAGATGGCCGGATTTATCAGCGTCCATTCGGCGGTATGACCACCCATTATGGTGAAGGAACGGCGCAGCGCACCTGCGCGGCAGCAGATCGAACCGGCCACGCCATGCTACATACGCTTTACCAGCAATCGCTGAAACACCATGCCGAGTTTTTCATTGAGTATTTCGCCGTCGACCTGATCATGGAAGATGGCGCGTGTCGCGGAGTTGTGGCAATCGACCTCGCAACCGGTCGCTTGCACCGTTTTCGATCGCACATGGTGATCCTGGCAACCGGCGGTTACGGCCGTGCCTATTTTTCCTGCACCTCCGCGCACACCTGCACCGGGGATGGGAACGCAATGGTGCTGCGTGCCGGATTGCCGGTGCAGGATATGGAATTCGTGCAATTCCACCCGACTGGAATTTACGGCGCCGGCATGCTGATAACCGAAGGCGTTCGCGGCGAGGGCGGGTACCTGACTAATGCCGACGGCGAACGATTCATGGAACGATACGCGCCGAATGCCAAAGATCTGGCGTCGCGCGATGTGGTCAGCCGTTCGATGACCATCGAGATTCGTGAAGGTCGCGGCGTCGGCGCGGAGAAGGACCATATTTATCTGCACCTGGAGCATTTGGGTCCTGAAGTTATCAATGAAAGACTGCCGGGCATCGCCGAATCTGCGAGGATTTTCGCGGCGGTCGATGTCACTCGTGCGCCGATTCCGGTATTGCCAACCGTTCACTACAACATGGGCGGCATCCCGGCAAACTACAACGGCGAAGTAGTCACGTCGCGTGACGGCAATCCGGACGCAGCGGTGGCCGGCCTGATGGCGGTCGGCGAAGCGGCTTGTGTGTCGGTTCACGGCGCGAACCGCCTCGGATCGAATTCCTTACTGGACCTTGTTGTATTCGGCAGGGCGGCAGCAAAACATTGCGCGAAAATCCTTCGGCCCGGCCAGCGCCATGCGCCGTTCTCGGCGGATGCCGGTCAAAACAGCGTCGCTCGCATCGATGCATTGAGAAATGCCAAAGGTGGCCGCTCTACTGCCGAAATTCGCCTGGAAATGCAGAAGACCATGCAGAACCATGCGGCGGTTTTTCGCACCGGGGAATCGCTCGGCGAGGGCGTCGAGAAATTGCGCAGTACATTCGCATCATTTGCGGATGTGCGTGTCAGTGACCGATCGATGATCTGGAATACGGATCTGGTCGAGACTATGGAGCTCGAGAACCTGCTGTTGAATGCCACGGCGACGATCGAGTCTGCGGCCAATCGGCGGGAAAGCCGGGGCGCACATGCGCGTGAGGATTTTCCCGACAGGGATGACACAAACTGGATGAAGCACACCTTGTCCTGGGTCGATGAGGCGGGCAAGGTAGCTTTCGATTACCGGCCCGTGCATCTCGATACGCTGACCGATGAAGTTGAATCTGTTCCGCCGAAAGCGCGGGTGTACTGAAGGAGACGACCTTTGGCTGAGTTTCGCCTTCCACCGAATTCCAGAATCCGGAAGGGACAGCATTTTGCTGCCGCAAGCGGGCTGAAAAACGTCCGTCGATTTGCAGTTTACCGTTACGATCCCGACGGCGGCGAGAATCCGCGGGTCGACACTTACGATGTCGATATGGACAGTTGCGGCCCGATGGTTCTGGACGCATTGATCAAGATCAAGAACGAGATCGATCCGACGCTGACGTTTCGTCGTTCGTGCCGGGAAGGAATCTGCGGCTCCTGTGCGATGAACATCGACGGAGCGAACACACTCGCATGCACGATTGCCTCGGACAGCGTGCGCGGCGACGTCAGGATCTATCCGCTTCCTCATATGCCGGTTGTCAAAGACCTTGTGCCGGATCTTACGAATTTTTATGCACAGTACGCTTCGATCAAACCGTGGCTGCAATCGCGGACTCCCGCGCCGCCGGATCGCGAGCGCCTGCAAAGCAAGGCGGAGCAGGAACGAATCGATGAACCCGCTGCCTGCATACTGTGCGCCTGCTGTTCGACGAGTTGTCCGAGTTACTGGTGGAACAGCGACCGATACCTCGGACCGGCTGCGCTGTTGGCTGCCTACCGTTGGCTTGTCGACAGCCGGGATGAGGCGACCGGCGAACGCCTCGATGATCTCGAAGACCCGTTTCGGCTGTATCGCTGCCACACGATAATGAACTGCACCCAGACCTGTCCGAAAGGACTGAATCCCGCTCGGGCGATTGCGGAAACCAAGAAAATGCTGGTCGAAAGACGCCATTGAGCCGGATCGCCGGGACGTGAGCCTGTCGCGAATTCGCTGGCAGTGCCGACGCGGGACGCGCGAGCTGGACCAGCTGCTTCTTGGCTGGTTCGATGCTTGCTACGAAACGGCAGAAGACAGCCAAAAGTCGGCTTTTTGTGCACTTCTGGAATTGCAGGATCCGCAGCTGATTGCTTATCTGCTGGGCGAAGAAAGGCCCGCAGATTCGTCACTTGCCGATGTCGTGGAATCCATACGCACGCGAACTTCGCCCGCATAGGCGGCTGCGCCAGGCAGTGCTTGCCTGCGGCGCTGTGCTGCACATGGCCGGAGCCACGCTGATCCTTGGCCTGCCAACACCAGCTGGGATAACCGCGTTGCTGCTGGGGTCGTGGCTCTGTCTGGCCTGGCATGAATCTGCCGCGCAGTGGCATGGCTACCGGAAGGTCGCTGCGATTCGCATAGATAAGGAAGGTTTTATCGAAACAATCGATACGGCAGGTCGGCGATGCCCGGCAGAGTTGGTGGGCGGCAGTTTCGTCCTGCAGCGCATGGCATGGTTGAGACTGCGGTTGGCGAATGGTCAGTGTTACGCGGAGCTCCTGGTCGGGGACGGCGGGGACAGCGACAGCTGGCATTGGCTTCAGCTGATGTGGCGGCAAAATGGAGCTCACGTTGGTCGCATGGATTGAAGCTGATACCATTTCTGTGACCTGGCGCAAGAACCCGGATTAAAGCCAACAAAAGCCAATGGATACCCCTCAAATCGCAGAACTTTCGGCATCGTCCCCGGTCTACCCGGGTGGCGACCGGCCGTGCCGGCGTGCCGGCAGGGCCTGGCCCCATGGCGACTGAGTGGTCGGATGCCCAGCTGGTCCGGCGGGTACAGAAAGGTGAAAAGGGCGCGTTCGACCTCCTTGTGCTCAAATATCAGCACAAGATTGTCAATCTGGTGATGAGATATGTGCGGGATCCCGATCAGGCTTTGGATATTACCCAGGAGGCGTTTCTCAAGGCCTACCGGGCGTTACCGCGTTTTCGGGGCGATAGCGCCTTCTATACCTGGTTGTACAGGATTGCTGTGAATACGGCCAAGAACTACCTTGCCGCACAACGGCGCCGGCCGATGGACGTCGAACTGGATCTGCAGGATCCGGAACAATTTGATTTGCACGCAAAACTCAGGGAAACGGATACCCCCGAGGGTGTGACAATGGGCCGTGAGCTTCACGAAGCCGTGGAGCGGGCGATTGCGGCCTTGCCCGACGATTTGCGAACGGCGATCGTGCTGCGCGAGCTGGATGGCATGAGTTACGAAGAAATTGCACAGACCATGGATTGCCCGGTGGGTACCGTTCGGTCGCGAATATTCAGGGCCCGGGATGCAATCGCGAAAAAGATTGGTCACCTGGTCGACTAGTTGATACGGGGGTTGGCGGATGACAGCCAGCCCGAATATTGTTTGAGGGCATGTTCCCTCTTGGGTGAAATATGAATGATGCTTTGAAAACGCAGATCTCGGCTCTTATCGACGGCGAGTTGCCGGAGAACGAGGCCGAGTTGTTGCTGCGTCGCCTGAATCAGGATGCGGCAATGCGGGAACAGGTTGCCACATACCTTGCCATCGGCCGGTATATCCGACGCGACGCGGAATTGCCGGGCATGGACGGACTGCGCGGACGAATTGCCAATGCCCTTGGCGAGGACGTGCTCGTCGCGGAACAGCCGGCGGTCGCTGCCAAATCACGGTTTCTGAAACCGACGCTGGGTTTCGCGGTCGCTGCATCGGTCGCTGTGCTTGCCGTGGTTGGCCTCAGGCAGTCTGTTTTGCCGGAATCGGGTGATTCGGCGAGTACGTCCGCAGTGGCCAGCATCGAGGCTGCCACAGCCATTACACAGCCGGCAGCGTTCGGCGCCGATGAGGAGGTCGTGTCCGAGGAGTTGCGGCAAATGTACCGGCGGCATTCTGCGAGTTCGGCGGACTTCGGCGGCAATGGTATTATCACGCGGCTCGTTACACTGGAGCTGCAGGATGGCGAATTGGTTGTAGTAAGTCCGGACAAAAAGCAGGGGAGTTCCGCTGCCGCCGGTTCCGCGAATCGACCCGACGGCCAGCCGGACCTGCGACTTGACGGGACATCGGTCGACGGAGAATCTCAGGCAGATTAAAGCGCTTAATGCCGAAATTTCCGATGCCGAAAATTCCGAAAAAAATCGCATTCTTACCCTGCACGTTTTCATTGAGTGGGGTTTTGCTGTTGTCAGCACTCGCGGCCGCGGCTCAGGATAATTCCGCGCCAGCCGAGTGGTTGCGCGGAATGTCCCGTGTTGTATCCAATATGGATTACGAGGGAACGGTCATCCGACGCCAGAACGGAAAGACCGAAGCGCTGAAGCTTGTGCACAAAATCATCGACGGCGTCGTTCATGAACGACTGGTAACCCAGGAAGGCAACGGCCTCGAGATAATTCGCGTTGGCAACGAAGTACATTGCATTTTGCCCGATCGAAAATCAGTATTGATCGAGCAGTGGAACAACCAGAGTACGCTCTTTTCCACTTTACCCGGCGGGGACATCAGCTTCGGCGCTTACTACGATCTATCGGTTGTACGTGAAGAACGCGTCGCCGGTCGTCCCGCGGTGCTTGTTGCCGTAAGGCCCCATGACCAGTTTCGCTTCGGCCATCGCCTGTGGCTCGATCGCCAGACCGCCTTCCCGTTGCGCACCGAGTTGGTCGATCAGAACGGGGTGCTGATCGAGGAAATCAAATTTGCCGATATCCGCTTCGGTGAGGTCGTTGCCAGCGATGCATTGGAGCCCTCGTTGAGTCTGGATGACTTCACCTGGTATACGGAGCCGGCCAAGGCACAGCCTGTTCCGGTTCGAACGGACTGGATCAGTGATGATCTTCCGGGCGGTTTCGGCGTCGTATCCACTACTTCGGATAGTCTTTCGGGCACGATCGCGCCTGTAACGCACATTGTCTATAGCGACGGCCTCGCGGCGGTTTCTGTATTCATCGGAAAAAAGTCACAGGATAATGTGGCCGAAAGATCGAGAATCGGCTCCTCGAGTTCCTACAGCGCCGTCTATGATGATTACCGAATAACCGCCGTTGGTGAAGTGCCGCAGGAAACCGTAAAACGCATAGCCAGTTCAATGCGTCAAACGCGCTAGGCGGAAACAGCTATGGATCGACCCGTCGCTCAAGTTCTTGCGGTTAATGACGGGCGGCTCCTCGTTTCGATTTCTGCAGCATCTGCCTGTCCGCGATGTGCCGCAGGCAAGGGATGCGGGGCCGGGTTGATTTCCGCTGCGTCGCGTGATCGGCAGATCGAGGTTACGCCCGAACGCGGTTTGCAGGTCGTCGCAGGCGATTTCGTTGCTTTGTCCATGCCCGCAAGCGAACTTCTCCGCGCCGCCGTTTGCGCATACGGCCTGCCGCTTGCCGGAATGGTGTCGCTGCCCGGAGCGGCAAGGATCGCATTGGGCAGTCTGGCGGACGGGGTCGCAATCGTGGCGGCCCTGGCCGGGCTGATTCTGGGCTGGATTTGCGGCCGTCAATTGCTGCGTCGGAGCCAGTGTCTGCAGCGGTTTCAGGCTGAACGCACCGCTGGCAGCGAATGACGATGGCGCAGATCCGCGTATACAGCCGGCCCGGCTGCCACCTCTGCGAGGTACTCCTGGACGAGTTGCTGCCACTGGTTCGTGGCGTCGGGCAGGTGAAGGTCATCGATGTCGAGACGCGGCCCGACTGGAAAAGTGCCTATGGGTCCCGTATCCCGGTCGTCGAGGTCGACGGACGATACGTCTGTCAACACCGGCTCGATCGCAAGGCATTGCGGCGGGCGCTGGCGGGAGACCAGCCGTCGCCGGCTGCGTCCTGAACCGGCGAAACGTATATACTTCGCGGCTGCTTCATTCCCACTGATATTCCAGGCATCACGAGACAATCAGACGGGGCCGTTCGAATAATGGACCCGGAGTCTGTCGGCACAGCATGAAAAACATCCGAAACTTTTCGATCATCGCGCACATCGATCATGGCAAGTCGACCCTTGCGGATCGATTCATCCAGCTGTGCGGTGGTCTACAGGATCGGGAAATGTCCGAGCAGGTGCTCGATTCGATGGACATCGAGAGAGAACGCGGTATCACGATCAAGGCGCAGAGCGTGTCGCTCAATTATCGCGCGAAGGATGGCCAGGACTACCAGCTCAATTTCATCGATACGCCCGGACACGTCGATTTTTCCTACGAAGTATCGCGCTCGTTGGCAGCCTGCGAGGGTGCATTGCTGGTGGTCGATGCGGCACAGGGCGTCGAGGCGCAAAGCGTTGCGAACTGTGCCACGGCAATCGATCAGGGCTTGGAAGTCCTGCCTGTTTTGAACAAGATCGACCTGCCGGCAGCAGAGCCGGACAAAGTCATTCGGGAAATCGAGGATGTCATCGGCATCGACGCGCAGCAGGCAACCCGTGTCAGCGCCAAGACGGGCGCGGGAGTACCGGAACTGCTGGAGCAACTGATTCGAATCGTGCCACCGCCGAGCGGCGATCCGGATGCACCTTTGCAGGCTCTGATCGTCGACTCATGGTTCGATAAGTATGTCGGAGTGGTTTCGCTCGTCCGGGTTATGAATGGCAGCCTGGCAAAAGGCGCCAGATTCAAGGTCATGTCCACGGACCGGGCGTATCTGGCGGATCGCGTCGGCGCATTCACGCCGAAAATGCAGGATCGAAGCGAACTGAAAACCGGTGAGGTCGGATTTGTTATATCCGCAATCAAGGACATCTACGGCGCCCCGGTCGGAGATACCCTGACACTTGCATCGCGCCCTTGCGAAAAGCCGTTACCAGGATTCAAGCAGGTGCAGCCGCGCGTTTTCGCCGGATTGTTCCCCATTCAGTCGGATGATTACGAGAGTTTCCGCGAAGCGCTGCAGAAGCTTCGCCTGAACGACTCGGCGCTGCACTTCGAGCCGGAGACATCCGCTGCTCTGGGTTTCGGGTTTCGTTGCGGATTTCTTGGCATGTTGCACATGGAAATCGTACAGGAGCGGCTGGAGCGGGAGTACGGACTCGAACTGATTACGACGGCACCGACGGTGGTTTTCGAGGTCTTGCAGACGAACGGTGAAATCACTTTGGTCGACAATCCTTCGAAGCTCCCGCCGATACACCAGATCGCGGAACTTCGCGAGCCGATTATCGCCGCGAACATACTGCTTCCCGAGAAGCATGTTGGCGCCGTGATGAAGCTTTGCATCGAAAAGCGAGGCGTACAGAAGCACATACGCTATCTCGGCAGTCAGGTGTCGCTCGAATTCGAGATGCCGCTTGCCGAGGTCGTGCTCGACTTTTTTGACCGGCTGAAGTCGGTCAGCCGCGGATACGCGTCCTTTGATTACCATATGGTCCGGTTCGAGGCGGCGGATCTGGTGCGACTGGATTTGCTTATCAATCAGGAGCGAGTCGATGCTCTGTCATCTATTGTGCATCGAGCGAATACCAACACTCGCGGCCGAGAGCTGGTCGAGAGAATGCGCGAACTCATTCCGCGCCAGATGTTCGACGTAGCAATCCAGGCAGCGATTGGCAGCCAGGTTATCGCGAGAAGCAACGTCAAGGCGCTGCGTAAGAATGTTACCGCGAAATGCTATGGTGGCGATGTAACCCGAAAGCGCAAGCTGTTGGAAAAACAGAAGGCTGGCAAAAAACGAATGAAACAGATTGGCTCTGTGGAAATTCCGCAGGAAGCCTTTCTGGCAGTACTTAGAGCCGATAAGTGAGACCGAGAATTGAATATTAATCTGGCATTGATTTTGACCTTGCTGACGGCATTTACAGGCGCCGTTATCGCACTCGATAAATTCTACTTCAGCAGGCGACGTGAAAACGGTTTACCGCAAAGTCTGGAAATCGCCATTGAGTACAGCCGATCGTTTTTTCCGGTTCTGCTTTTTGTATTGTTGATCCGGTCATTCGTATTCGAACCGTTTCGAATTCCTTCGGGCTCGATGATGCCGACATTGCTGCAGGGAGACTTTATTTTCGTCAAGAAGTATTCCTACGGACTACGACTGCCGGTAATCGAGAAAAAGATCATTGAGACAGGGCAACCGAAACACGGTGACGTCGTGGTGTTTCGACTGCCGTCGGATCCGAACGTCAATTACATTAAACGCGTGATCGGGCTTCCGGGTGACGTGATCGAATATTCAAATCATCGTCTGACAGTCAATGGCGTTCCAGTTCCACATCAACTGAAGGAGTCCGTATCCGCTTCGAGGGTCCTGACCGAGACTCTGGGTGGCCGCGAGCACGAGATCATGATCACGGATCCGCAACGAAAAATAATGGAAGGCATTTACCGGGTTGAGGAGGGACATTTTTTCATGATGGGCGATAACCGGGACAACAGCCGGGACAGTCGCTATATCGGTTCGATCCCGGAGACCCACCTGGTCGGCGAGGCGGTGCGGATCTGGATGCACATGGATGGCCTCGAATGGCCCGACTGGGGCCGGATCGGTACGAAGATTCAATAATGTGGTGCCAGTCACTGATTTCAAAGCTAAAATTGGGCAGGATCGGCAGCAGAACGTTGGAGAAATTTTCATGAACGCCCGCAAAATCCTGGGTGAAGTAGTTGTCGCCAGCCGCAATTCCGCTGAGATGCGGCCACATCGCGAGTTGGCTCGTCAGGCCGGCATGACCACCGTTGGCATATTGTTGATGGTTTGTTTTGTAGGGTTGTTTGCTTTTGCCGGCATTCGCCTTACTCCGGTGTACCTGAACTACATGAAAGTCGCCGGTGTACTGAGCGGCGTAGAGGAGGAGTTCGACGGCCAGAATCCATCGAGGGATTCGATCAAGAAATCGATCAGTCGTCGCTTTGACGTGGAAAGCGTCAGCGAGATAACAGCACGGGATGTCACGGTGACAGCCGAGGGTAATGGCTTCGTTGTAAAAGTCAGCTACGACCATATGACACCCTTTATCTCCAACATCTACTTCACGGTCCGCTTCGAGAAATCAGTACAGGTTCGTCGCTGATTTCTGCGGGCCTCATTGCCTGCGTGCCCTTCTGCCCCTAACATACGATCTGGCCGCTACGGTCGGATTCGAATCTGTGAGCAGACACCTTGGACAAAGCGGCGCGCTGGCTGAAGAAATCGCTGAATTACGAGTTTCGCGACGTTGAGCTGCTGCGATATGCGCTGACACATCGAAGCGCAACCGGCAGGAATAACGAGAGGCTCGAGTACCTGGGCGATGCGGTTCTGGATACCGTGATCTCGGAAATCATCTTCCACGCGAGGCCCGAAGCGGACGAAGGCGACCTGAGCCGGCTGAGATCATACCTTGTGAAGGATTCTGCGCTCTCCGAACTGGCCACAGAGCTCGGCATCGGCCGTTACGTTGTCCTCGGCCCGGGCGAAAAGAAAACCGGTGGACATCGTCGCGAATCGATACTCGCGGATGCACTCGAAGCACTGTTCGGTGCCGTCTATCTCGATTCGGGCTTCGAAGCGGCAAAAAAACTCATTTGCACAGCTTATGGCGAGCGACTGAATTCGCTGCCGAATCTGAATGACCTGCGCGATCCGAAGACAGCACTGCAGGAGTTCCTGCAGGGCCGGCAACTGGCGCTACCGGAGTACAACATGGAAAAGATCACCGGCAAGGCGCATCAACAAATGTTCGAAGTCAGTTGCACCGTTGCCGAACATGGCAAGCGGTCTCTCGGAATTGGCGGGTCCCGCCGCGATGCCGAACAGCAGGCGGCCGAGAAAATGCTGGCCATGCTCGAATCGGAGGCTTGAGACGTGGCGAATACCCATGTGTGTGGATTCGTTGCAGTTGTCGGCCGACCGAATGTCGGCAAATCCACTCTGATCAACGCACTGGTCGGCAGGAAAGTCAGCATAGTTACGCCGAAACCACAAACCACCCGGCACCGTATTCTGGCTATTCACTCGGCACCACATTGCCAGATTGTGTTTGTAGACACGCCAGGCATTCACCGGGAGGCGGGCAAAGCAATGAATCGTCTTATGAACCGAACGGCAGCAAGTGCGCTGTCGGATGCAGACCTGATTCTTTTTGTAACGGAAGCCAATCGATTCACAGCAGAAGACGAAGACGTATTGAAACGAATCCGTCAGTCGTCCGTCAACGCGATCGCACTCCTGAACAAGATCGATAATGTGGTACCGAAAGATGCGCTTCTGCAGCACATCAGCGATATGTCGAAGCGACACAGCTTTGTGGAGCTGATACCGATTTCCGCAACGCGCCGCGATAACCTCGATGCATTACTCAGTCTGATTCCACGTTATTTGCCGGTTTCGCCGCCGCTGTTTCCGGACGATATGATTTCGGATCGCAATGACGAGTTTCGCGCTGCCGAAATTGTCCGCGAAAAGCTTACCCTCAATCTTCGACAGGAATTACCGTACGGGCTGACAGTGCAGATCGAGCAATTCAAGCGGGATGAAGGCGGTGTGACAATTCATGCCGTCATTTGGGTCGAGAGAGACAGCCAGAAGGGTATCGTCGTCGGCAAGGGAGGCAGCATGCTCAAACGAGTCGGCCAGGCGGCGCGTCTCGAACTGAGAGAACAGCTCGCGGTCCCGGTGCACATCGAGCTGTGGGTCCGCGTTAAGGAAAACTGGGCTGACAGCGAGCGGGAGCTTGCAAGACTCGGTTTCGACACATCGGGTAACAGCGATTGACAGACAACAAGCGAATATTGAACCAGCCGGCCTGGCTGCTGCATCATCGTCCATTCCGTGATTCCAGCCAGTTACTCGACATTCTCAGCCGGGATCACGGACGGCTAACGCTGGTTGCGCGGGGCAGTCGATCGGCGAAATCCAAACTCAAAGGAATACTTCGGCCCTTCATGCCGTTGCAGTTCTCATGGGTGATCCGCTCGGACCTCGGTACCCTGACGGGCGCGGAGATGCACGATCGACCGATCGCGCTGACGGGCGATGCCCTGCTGGCCGGCTATTACGTCAATGAGCTGGTTTTGTACCTGTTGCACCGTCACGATCCACAGCCGGAGATCTTTGCCGCTTACGGCCATGCAATCCAGGGTCTTGCCAATCGTGCGGATCTGGCTGCGTGCTTGAGAGAGTTCGAGATGTCACTGCTGCGAATCCTGGGCTATGCGCCGATTCTCGACCACGATGCGCGAACGCTTGAGGCACTGCAAGACGAAGAATTTTACGAATACCTGGTGGAGCAGGGGCCCGTGCAGGTGACGCGTCGCGATGGTCCGGCGACCTACAGTGGCGCGCTGTTGCGCGCCATCGGCCGGCAGGACTTCTCGGACCCGGAGGTCTTGCAGGGCGCCAGCCGACTCCTGCGGGATATCATTGCCTATCATCTCGGCGGCAAGCAGCTGAAGAGTCGCAAAGTGCTGCTCGAGTTGCGGCGCAGCATGCGCATCCGTGACAATGCAACCGACCGCAGCGAGACCGGGAATCCGCTTTGAACGACAGCAACGCATTGCATCTGGGTGTGAACATCGACCACGTGGCGACCGTCCGCCAGGCGCGAGGAACCGTCTACCCGGAACCGGCCAAGGCTGCGCAGGCTGCGGAGCTGGCCGGTGCGGACAGCATCACCGTACACCTGCGCGAAGATCGCCGTCATATCCAGGACCACGACCTCGATGCCATCATCGGCATCATGACGACGCACATGAACCTCGAGATGGCAGTGACCGACGAGATGCTCGGCATAGCGCTGAGGGTCCGGCCGAGAGACTGCTGCCTGGTGCCGGAGAAACGCAAGGAAATTACCACCGAAGGCGGACTGGACGTGTTGGCTGATCCTGACGCGGTTAAGGCTGCCTGCTCGAGACTGCAGGATGCGGGTATTCGGGTCTCATTGTTTGTCGATCCGGAACCGCGACAACTGGATGCAGCGCTTGCTTGCGGCGCCGCAGTGGTTGAACTGCACACGGGCGCCTATGCCGGGGCCAGCGGTGCGCAGCGGAATCGCGAGCTGCAGCGCGTTCGCGACGCGGTCGACTACGGCCGCAAAATCGGTCTCATTGTGCACGCCGGTCACGGCCTGAATTACGACAACGTCCAGCCCATCGCTGCGATAGCCGGTATCCGGGAGCTGAATATCGGTCATGCAATCATTGCCCGTGCCGTTTTTGACGGACTCGATCAGGCCGTGCGCGAAATGAAGCGGCTGATGTCCGCTGCCCGCAACGGAAATTGATCCGATGATTTTCGGCGTAGGCACCGACATCGTTGAACTTGCGCGCATTCAACACACCTATGATCGCTTCGGAGATCACTTCGTCGAGCGATTGCTAATGGACGAGGAGAGGCCCCTGTTCGAACGCAGCAGATGGCCGGTGCGATTTCTCGCGATGCGCTTCGCCGCCAAGGAAGCAACGGTCAAGGCGATGGGCACCGGTTTTGCGCACGGCGTGTGGATTCGCGACGTAGGCGTCGTGAACAATTCCTGGGGGCGGCCGCTGATCATCTGGTCCGAGCGGGGAAAGGGCGTCTGCCGGGAGCTTGGAATTGGTGCCGGGCATGTCAGCCTGTCCGACGACGCGGGGCTGATTCTGGCTTTCGCAGTCGTCATGAATGCGTGAGTAATTAAGTTAATAAAGTATCGTAATGCATTGTTTTTCATTTGATATAGAAACTGTCCCCGACGTCGAATTCGGCCGCCGCATGTGGGGGCTCGACGATCTTTCGGACGAAGACGTCGGGACTGCGATGGGCTTCAAACGTTTGCAGGAAACCGGCAGCGACTTTCTGCCGCCCCACCAGCAACGTGTCGTAGCGATTTCCGTCGGCTTGCGGACAGCAGACAGCTTCCGTGTCTGGAGCCTGGGCGATGCCGATTCCGACGAGGCCGACCTGGTGAGGCGATTCTTCGATGGCGTGGAGCGCTATGCGCCCGACCTGGTCAGCTGGAATGGCAGCGGCTTCGATCTGCCGGTTCTCCAATACCGTGCCTTGCGTCACGGTGTTCAGGCCCCTCGCTACTGGGAAATCGGCGACCACGATCGCGACTACCGATACAACAACTACCTGAGCAGGTTTCACTGGAGGCACGTGGACCTGATGGATGTCATGTCCGGTTTCCAGCCACGCGGACGGGCGAGCCTCGAACAGATGGCCGTGCTGCTAGGATTTCCGGGCAAACTCGGCATGAGCGGTGACAAGGTCTGGGGGGCCTGGTTGCGGGGTGGGATTGAGGACATCCGCAACTACTGCGAAACCGACGTGCTCAACACCTACCTGATTTTTCTGCGCTTCGAACACATGCGTGGCCGCCTGGACGACAAGGACCTGGCACGCGAGTTCGAGCTGGTTCGAACGACCCTGCAGGGCATGAAGCGTCCGCATCTCGATGAATTTCTCGCCGCCTGGTCATCTGGCTGAAACACAAGAGAATGGCAAAAAAACGTGAACCGGAGACGGCACGCATCGATGCCGTTACCCACGATGGCCGCGGAATCGCCGCGGTAACCGGCAAGAAAGTATTCGTCGCCGGTGCATTGCCGGGCGAGGTGGTCCGATTCAATCGGCGCAAACGGCGGCGAAACTATGACGAGGCGGAACTCGTTGAAGTGCTGGAGCCATCGCCTTCAAGAATCGAACCGCGCTGCGCCGTGTACGGCGTTTGCGGTGGTTGCTCGCTGCAGCATGTTTCGGCGCACGAACAACGCGCTATCAAGGAACGATCGCTGCGCGACAACATGCAGCGAATCGGCCGGGCGGAACCGGATACCTGGCTGCCACCGCTGTTCGACGCTTCCGACGACGGTGGCTGGCGCTACAGGCGGCGTGCCCGGCTGGCCGTCAAGGACGTTCCGGCCAAGGGTCGGGTGCTGGTCGGATTCCGTGAGCGTCATGCTCCCTACATCACCAATATGCACCGCTGCGAAATTCTGGCAGCGCCGGTGGATGCACTGATCGATCCGCTGAGTGAGATGATTTCGAAACTCGGCATTCGCAGCCGGCTGCCGCAGATCGAGGTGGCTGTCGCCGACAATTGCACGGAGCTGGTTTTTCGGGTGCTGGATGCGCCGAGCGATGCAGATCGTGCCGTGCTTATCGATTTTGCGGAACAGCACGGCCTGCAGATTGCGCTGCAGCCCGGCGGACCGGATTCCGTCGTGTCATTGCATCAATCGCCGCCGGAAAGCCTGACTTACGACATCCCCGAATCGAGGCTGCAGATGGAATTTGCGGCGACTGATTTCGTGCAGATCAACGCTACGGTCAACAGACTCATGGTCGGCAAGGCCATCGAACTTCTGCAACCGAGATCGAGCGACGATATTCTCGACCTGTATTGCGGTATCGGTAATTTCTCGCTGCCACTTGCCCGGCATGCGTCACAGGTGCTGGGTATCGAGGGCGAGCAACAGCAAGTAAGCAGGGCGCAGCAAAATGCGCGGCGTAATGGCATCGACAACTGCCGGTTTTCGGTCGGCGACCTGTCGGCCGTTAATGGCGGTGAAGCCTGGATGGCGAGGACGTGGGACAAGATGCTGCTGGATCCGGCGCGCAGTGGAGCGATCGAATTGCTGCAGCACGTCGAACGCATTGCGCCAGCGAGAATCGTTTACGTGTCCTGCCATCCCGGCACGCTGGCCAGGGATACCGAAGAGCTCGTATACCGGCGCGGGTACCGGCTGGAAGCGGCTGGCATAATCGACATGTTTCCACACACTGCACACGTGGAATCCATTGCGGTGTTTTCAAAAGTATAATATAAACAATAAGTTAAAATACAAACCTAAAGTCAGAGTCATTAAGGGCGGCGTTGCCGGGCAGGCGAACCGGCCGTGATAATGGCGATGTCAGGACCTTACCTATGGCGCTCGGACCGGTCATGCTGGATATAGAGGGGCTCGAATTGAGCCCGGCCGACCGCCAGCTGTTGCGCGAGCCGGCAGTTGGCGGCGTCATCCTGTTCAGTCGCAACTACGAATCGCCCGAACAGATTGCCGACCTCGTATCTTCGATCCGCGCACTGCGCAGTCCCCCGGTGCTGGTCGCTGTCGACCATGAGGGCGGACGCGTGCAACGTTTTCGGGAAGGATTCAGCGCGATTCCGCCGATGCGCAGACTGGGCGTCGAATACGACCGCGATCCGGACCAAGCGCTGGACTGTGCGCGCATGGCCGGATGGTTGATCGCGTCCGAGCTACGCGTCGCCGGAATCGACCTCTGCTTCGCGCCCTGCGTAGACCTCGATCGTGGAGTCAGTGCAGTTATCGGCGATCGGGCATTTCACCCGGACCCGGAAATCGTGGCCAGCCTCGCTGCCGCGTTTTGCGGTGGATTGCGCTCCGCCGGCATGGCGGCAGTCGCCAAGCATTTTCCGGGCCATGGGGCGGTATTGGCGGATTCACACGAGAAGCTGCCGGTGGACCGTCGGGAGTACGGCGAAATCCTCGATGACATGCGTCCCTACGAACGCTTGATCGCCAACCGGCGAATTGCGGCCGTCATGCTGGCACATGTCGTGTATCCGGAAGTGGACAGTCTGCCGGCAGGGTTTTCAACGCAATGGATCCGGCATCAGCTGCGCGCTCAGCTCGGATTCGACGGCGCGGTGTTCTGTGACGATCTCAGCATGAAAGCGACCGCCAGTTTCGGCTCGATGCCCAAGCGGGCCAGACTTGCGCTCGATGCCGGTTGTGACATGGTCCTGGTATGCAACGATCGGCCGGCGGCCACCGCGACGGTTGCCGCACTTGCCGAGTACTCGAATCCCTTGTCGCTGGTTCGGCTGGCGCGCCTGCACGGTACCGGATCCGTGCTGCGCGAGACCCTGCAGGCCAGTGAGCAGTGGCAGGCGGCAGTAACCACTTTTGGCCGCTGGCTCGAGCGACCGCCACTGGAACTGAACGCGTGACGTCATCCGGCGCGTCGCCCCGTTACGCCCTGATTGCCGGCAGCGGGTTCCGCGATTTCGCCACCGACTCGGCGTCGCAGCAAGTCGATACCCGATACGGCTCACCCTCCAGCCCGGTTCGCGAGCTGGAATACGGCAGGCACTGTGTCTACCTGATCGCACGGCACGGCGAGAACCTGCAGATTCCGGCTCACCGCGTCAACTACCGCGCTAACCTAGCGGCCCTGGAGTCATTGGGAGTCAACTGCGTCGTTGCCGTCAACACTGTTGGGGTGATCAACGAGTCGCTGGAACCGGGTCAGTTGGCCGTGCCCGATCAGCTCATCGACTATACCTGGGGACGGGATCACAGTATTCATGACGGCAATGCCGATAATTTGCAGCACATCGATTTCACCGAGCCGTTTTGCGCGGAATTGCGGCGGAAGCTTCTGACGGCGGCGGACGCGGCCGGTGTCGCCTGTCACGATGGCGGCACCTATGCAGTGACCCAGGGGCCACGGCTGGAAACGGCTGCCGAGGTCGACCGTCTGGCACGGGACGGAGCGGATTTCGTCGGCATGACGGCGATGCCCGAGGCGGCTCTGGCGATGGAAATGGGCATGCGCTACGCGTGCCTGTCGCTGATCGTTAACTATGGCGCGGGGCGTGGCCAGGCATCGATCCACGAGGATCTGCATGCTTACACGGCGACCGCCAGGATGTTATCGATGAAACTGCTCCGGGAATTTTTTCATAGGGTGTAGATGAAAGATCTGGATCGCAAAGTGCTGCAGCAGGTGATCGGCGGTTCCGCCGAGCCAATGCTGGTGGCACGGATCGACAGCGCCGACTGGCCGATCGTATTGAGCAACCCCGCTTTCAATGCGCTCGCCAGGTCGGAATCGACGTTGCAAGAACCGCTCGCCGACGTCGTGGAAAAAATGATCGGACGCGACCTGGCGTTGGAAATAAGCGAGACGATTCGCGCGGGGCAGGAAACCAGCCTTGCGGTGGAACTGTCCGGTCGCGAATACCTGATGGTATTGCGATCTGTCAGACAGAGTGCAGAGTCGGGAAACAGCTACTATGCCGTTTACTGGCGCAGCGCCGCGAGCAGCTCCGGCACCGATGGCGAGATTCACCAGGAACTGGTGAAAGCGAAACGGCGCATTCGCGACCTGTCACGTGACGATCCGGTTACCGGCCTGCTGAATGAAGCAGCTTTCCGTGAGGTGCTTGCACATGACTGGGCGGTTGCCACACGTGAGCGCTCGTCACTGGCGCTGGTCGCCTTCCAACTCGATGACTTTGCCGCCTATCTCGAAGTTTTCGGGCGTCATGCCACCGACTCCTGTCTGCGGCGTGTCGCACAGGCTGTCCGGCGCTGCCTGCGTCGGGCAAGCGATGTTGCCGCACGCGTGGACGAGTCGACCTTGCTGGTGCTGGCGCATGCCGCGTCGGAATCCGGCGTCGCGGAGTTTGCCGAAAAAATTGCGTCCGCGGTCAGGGAATTAGGCCTGCACCACCCGCGATCGAGCAAGGCGCGTTTCGTGACGGTCACCTATCAGCTCGCCGTTACGGCAGCCGAGGGTAGCGAGTCCAGGGCCGCTGCATTCCTGCAGAGCGTTCTCGAAAGCAAGGACTAGATCGGTTTCGCCCGAGGTTTTGCAGCTATATCGCTTCAGGGCGCCTCGATACCGCCCGGCATCGATCCGGCAGCATCGCGTTCATCCGTCGCGGGATCGTAGCGGGTGACTTTGACTAGTACACCGAATTTAGGGTGATCGAAATAACGAAGGTCGCCGTTGCGGAAAATGCGGTCCTCCGAAATCCGGTAATGAAGCCTCGTTGGTCGCAGATCCGGTTTTTCCGATTCCGCGTAGGCAGATTCGCCAAACGGTTTCGCCGGCGGCCGGATTCCGGCTTCGTCGGACGGAAGATAGCCGGGCTCTTCCGCATCCAGCTGCAGGTCGACAACGAGGTGAAGGAAGCGGCTGACGTACAGCGTCAACTCGCCATCGAGCCGGAGCGGCGCATCGCCGAGGCGTCGCAGTCGCACCGGCGGTGACAGCTCTCTGGCGACAGCGGTCTGGGTCCATGCCGTGTGCATGACCGGATTGTAGGCATCGAGCTTTTCCAGCTTCTTATAAATGTCCGACATCGTGTACTTGCCGGGTTCGAGCAGGGACATTTCCACCTGTCGGAGCGACGGAATCTCCTCGATTGACATTTTGGCCGCATCCCCGGCGCGTGGCGGCAACTGCGGGATGTCCGTGTAGATCGGGCCGTCGTCGGACTCATCAAGGGTTGGAACATCGACCGGCTCGGCAATGAACATCTCATTGCTGTCATTCGTATTTCCGGCGTACTCGAAGATGATCATTTCGACCGTATAGCGTCGCAGTTCCTCGGTCTCTTCCACCGGCTCGAGCGGCGCGATTGCCTGGGCCCGCGCGAAACCTGGCGTGCTGACCACCGCCGCGCAAAATAGCAGTACGCCATAATTGCGAATCCAAGTTTTCTGCATAGCTGTCAACCTGCTGCTGCCCTTGCGTTGTTTTCCGATGCCGCGAGTTCTCGAAGAAGCGATTCCACTGCGGTAAAGCGCTTTTCGGCGTCTTGCATGTCCAGGCGGAACTGTAATCGATGTGCGCCCTGCATTCGATACCTGTGACCGCCCTGTTGCACGAGCCTGACGACATTCATGGGATCGACGGCCGTGTCTTTTTCGAACAGCAGGTAACCGCCGGCATCGGATGCGTCGATCTTGCTGATACCCAGCGCGCTCGCCAGTACCTTCAATTCGGCAAGCCGCAGGAAGTTTTTCGCGGCGGGCGGCAGCAGGCCGAAACGGTCTATTAATTCAACCTGCAATTCACGCAATTCGTCCTTGTTACTTGCGCTCGCAATTCGCTTGTAAAGTATCAACCGTAGGTGCACATCCGGCACGTAGTCTTCCGGCAACAACGCCGGCACGTGCAGATTGATTTCCACGCCGCTGTTCAATGGCCTGTCGAGATCCGCCTGCTTGCCGCTTTTGAGCGATTCCACGGCGCGCCCGAGTAATTCGGTGTAAAGGCTGAATCCGATTTCCTGTATCTGCCCGCTTTGAGTATCGCCGAGCAATTCGCCGGCGCCGCGGATTTCCAGGTCATGCGTGGCCAAAGTGAAACCGGACCCGAGATCCTCCAGTGAATCGATAGCTTCCAGCCGCTTGATTGCATCAGCGGTCATCACAGCGCGTGGCGGCGCCAGCAGATACGCGAAAGCGCGATGGTGCGAGCGGCCGACCCGGCCACGCAACTGGTGCAGCTGCGCCAGTCCGAAACGGTCGGCACGGTTGATAATGATCGTGTTTGCGGTCGGGACATCGATGCCGCTTTCTACAATGGTCGTACACAACAGCACATTGAAGCGGCGGTGATAGAAATCGAGCATGACCTGTTCGAGCTCCCGCTCGGGCATCTGGCCATGACCGATGCGAATATTGGCTTCCGGAACCAGTTTGATCAGCTGCTGTTCGATGCGCCCGATGTCTTCGACTCGATTGTGCACGAAAAAAACCTGCCCACCGCGGCGGATTTCGCGAAGGCAGGCTTCGCGAATGATGACATCGTTCCACTCGCTGACGAACGTCTTTACCGCGAGCCGTTCGGCGGGCGGTGTCGTTATCAAGGACATTTCCCTCAGGCCTCCCAGGGCCATATTGAGGGTGCGAGGAATCGGCGTAGCGGTCAGCGTCAGCACGTCCACTTCGGCCCTCAAAGACTTGATAGCTTCCTTGTGCCGAACGCCGAAGCGGTGTTCCTCGTCAATGATGACCAGCCCGACATCACGAAAGTCCTTCGTATGCTGGAGCAGCCTGTGCGTGCCGATCACCACGTCAACGACGCCGCTGCGAAGGCCAGCGACGATACGGTCGGCCTCTTTTTTCGTTCGGAAGCGCGAAAGGACCTCGACACGAACCGGCCAGTCCGCGAAACGATCCTGAAAAGTTTGTCCGTGTTGCTGGGCCAGCAGCGTCGTCGGCACCAGTATCGCAACCTGTTTGCCGCCATTGACTGCAGCAAAAGTCGCGCGAAGTGCAACCTCGGTCTTGCCGAAACCTACGTCACCGCAAACGACACGATCCATTGGGCTGCCGCTGGCAAGGTCCTGCAGTACCTCCTCTATGGTGCGAGCCTGGTCCTCGGTGGGTTCGAACGGAAAACCGTCCTCGAACGCACGGTAGTCGGCTTCCGGCCAGTGGAAGCGATGCCCGGGTCTTGCCGCCCGCCGCGCGTAGACATCCAGCAATTCTGCCGCGACGTCGCGGATCTTGCTGATGGCACGACGTCGCGCTTTCGCCCACTGGTCACTTCCCAGCTTGTGCAACGGTGCGTTTTCCGGTGACGCGCCCGTGTACCTGGATATGAGGTTCAGCGCGTGTACCGGCACGTACAGTTTGTCGCCGTCCGCGTACTCGAGATGCAGGAATTCGCCCTCGATCTCCCCGGTCTGCAGGGTCACCAGGCCGAGGTAACGGCCGACGCCATATTCAGCGTGCACGACCGGAGAACCTTCCTGCAGGTCGTTGAGTTGCCGGATGATGGTTTCCGGGTCGCGGTCGCTGCGCCGGCGCCGGCTCTTTTGCCGCGGCCGGTCGCCGAACAATTGTTGCTCGCTGATGACGGCGATGCCGGCACGATCGAGCAGTACGCCGCTTTCGACGACAGCAATCGCAACACAAAGGCGCTCGTCCGAAGCGACAAACGATGGCCAGTCATCCATTCGGACGATGCGAATGCCGCGACCCTGTAGTAAGTCGACGATGGCCTCGCGGCGACCGGGCGATTCGGCGGTGAACAGAATTCGCCCGTCGAACGATTCGATGAACTGCAGCAGCGGTCCTGCTGCATCGTCGAATCGCGATTCGATCCGCAGCGCTGGCGGCAGGCGCGCCGGCAGATTCATCGAACCGGGGATTGTTGCAACGGATTGACTGCTGTAGCGAATTGACTGCATTTCCGCCAGGCGTAAATCGATCGCCCGCGTGCCTACAAAACTTTCATCCGGCGTAAGTACCGGTCGCTCCGGATCGAGGCTGCAGATCTCGTAGCGATCAAGTATCTCCTGCCAGGTCTGGCCCAGGATGGATTCCAGGTCGTCCGGGATGAACGCGATCGCGTTCTTCGGGAGAAAGTCCAGCAGCGTCGACGTCTCGTCAAAAAACAGCGGCAGGTAGTACTCGATACCACCGTGCGCGATGCCCTCGGATATTTCCCGGTAGACTCGGGAGCGTGATGGTTGCCCCTCGAATCTTTCGCGGTAACGGCGGCGAAATTCGCGAATGTCGGATTCATCGAGCGGTACTTCTCTTGCCGGGAGAATGCGGATCTGCGAAATCTCCGCGCCCGACATCTGCGACTCGACATCAAAGTGTCGAAGGCTTTCGATCTCGTCGTCGAAAAAGTCGATGCGCAACGGTTCATCCGCACCCATCGCAAACAGGTCCAGCAACGAACCGCGAACGGCAATTTCGCCATGTTCCTCGACCTGCGGGACACGCAGGTAACCGGCTGCAACCAGCACATCCACAAAGTGTTGACGGTCGATCTTCTGGCCGTGGCTCAAATGTACCGAGCGGGCGGCAACGTAGTCCGTGGGCGGCAGCCGCTGCAACAGGCATGGCGCGGAAGCGACGATGATGCCGCGGCGCATCCCGGGCAGTGCGGCGAGTGCCGCCAGCCTGCGCGAGACGATGTCCTGGTGTGGCGAAAAGTTGTCGTACGGCAGCGTTTCCCACTCGACGAAATGTGCGATCGGCAGCGCATCGCCCGCAAAAAACCGCATCTCCGTTTCCAGCTGATCTGCGTGCCGGGGATCCCGGGCCAGTACGATCATCGGTCGTTCGAGCTGCCGCGCGAATTCCACCGCGGCCAGTGACGCAGCTGCGGCAATCAGGCGACCGACCGATGCCGGCAGGCCGGCATTCTGGTCTGGTGAAGCTATGAGGAGGGGATGAGACGACACTCGAAAAACCGCGGGCAATACAGCCGGCGATTATTGCATATCCGGCGGTCGGATTTCGGCGGCCGGTCGGCCGCGCTGGCCCCGGTGTGCCGCTGCTACGTCTTTTTTTCCGGCCTAACGGCGGCTGACGGCGTGAATGACCTTGTCGTACTCGAAAAACACCACGAACTCACCGTATTCCCAGCGGCTGATCGGTGGGTCGCCAACGGCGGCTTGCTTCGAATTCGGGCTGCCATAGGTAGCTTCGACCTTGGCCTGGCTCATGCCGCGGGTCGGCTTGCCGGGCGTTTCGAATCGAGCCGCGTTTTCGGTGCCGCCCATCTGCAGCGTATCCGCGTGGGCTGCGCCCAGCAAAAGGCAGCTTGCGACAATGACAGTACTCAGTTTGGCCATGACGGGCTCTCCAGATCGTGACGTGGCGACTATAACATCAGGCCACGCTTCAGAAACAGTTGATTGAACAAGGTTTTACACTCAGAACATGATCCACTTCCGGACCTGGTTCTCAGTATTGGAATCCGCTACCGGCCCTGAGCGAATGTGGTTTAATGCCGCCGATGATCAAGCCTGTGGAACTGTTTGTCGGCCTGCGCTACCTGCGGGCCAAGCGCCGCACCCGGTTCGTTTCGTTCATTACCCTGATCTCGCTGGCGGGCATTGCGCTCGGCGTCGCAGCGCTCATCGTTATCCTGTCAGTCATGAACGGCTTCGAAGGTGAGTTGCGCGATCGTCTCCTGAGCATGACCGCGCACGGCTACGTCAGCGGCCAGGACGGCAGTGTCCGCAGCTGGCCGGCGTTGCAGAAGGAAGTCCTGGCCACGCCCGGTGTCGTTGCCGCGGCGCCCTATGTGCAGATGGAGGGCATGGTGCGGACCGGCCGCACCCTCAAAGGCGTGATGGTCAACGGTATATTGCCAGTGGAAGAAGCCTCGGTGTCCGGTGCTACGATCAATTTCGTCGAGGGCAACCTGGACGTACTGCAAGCCGGCAGCAAAGGCATCGTGCTGGGCCGTTTGCTGGCATTGGATCTGGGCGCACGAATGGGCGACGGTATCGTACTGCTGATTCCGCGACCGGACGGCGGCGGCTCTCTCGAGCCGGTACTGGAGCGTTTCCAGCTGCTTGGCGTTTTCGAGGCCGGGGTGCAGGATCATGACGCAATGCTTGCACTCATTCATATGGACGATGCCCGGCGCCTGATGTCCTACGGCGATCGGGTCAGCGGCGTCCGATTCGTGGCAAACGACGTGATGGACGCGCCGCGGGTGTCGGCGACACTGCAACAGCGACTCGGCGCCGAATTCACCAGCAGCGATTGGACTATAGAGAACGCCAGCTACTTCCGCGCAATACGCCTGGAAAAAATGATGATGTCGCTGATCCTGTCACTGATCATCGGCGTTGCCGCATTCAATATCGTCGCAAGCCTGGTGATGGTTGTGTCCGACAAAACGAGCGACATAGCGATCCTGCGGACGCTCGGCATGGGTCCCGGCGACGTCGTCAGAATATTTTTTATACAGGGTGCGGTGATTGGCTGGATCGGAGTGTTGCTCGGCGTGATCGGCGGAACGGTGCTCGCGTACTACGTGCCGGTAGTCGCACCGGTCATCGAGGAATTCTTCGGATTTCAGATCATGCCGGGCGATGTCTACTACGTAACAGCCATTCCATCGGTGCTGAGGCCACAGGACGTGTTGGTCATTGCGGTCGCTGCACTGTTGCTGACCTCGTTGGCGACACTGTACCCGGCACTCCGCGCTGCACACGTGAATCCGGCCTCCGCGCTGCGTTACGAGTAATCGATGCCGCACTGGTTCGAAACCTGGATGGGTGGTCGCTACGTGCGGTCGAAGAGCCGAAACGGATTCGTATCGCTCATTTCCACGATTTCGATCAGTGGAATCGCAATTGCCGTAGCTGTGTTGATCGTTGTTTTATCGGTCGTCAATGGATTCGAGCGCGAACTTCGCGAACGATTGCTCGCTATGTCGGCGCACGCAACGATTGAAGATCCTTACGGCGCGCTGGTCGACTGGCAGGGGCAAATACGAAATGCGATCAGCAACGACAGAGTCGACGGTGCAGCGCCGTACGTCGATGGGCAGGCCTTACTAATATCCGGCACACAATTGAGTGGCGCGGAGGTGCGTGGAATCGATCCGCTGATGGAAGCAGACGTGTCGGGCATTGCAGCTGTCGTGACTGACGGAGATCTTTCCGGGCTTCAGCCGGGCTCTTTCAATATTGTTCTCGGAAACGAGCTTGCCCGGGCGTTGCAGGCGCAGGTCGGTGACAAAGTCACGGTCACGCTTGCCGACGGCATCGTTACTCCGGCAGGGGTCGTTCCACGATCCCGGCGATTTACCGTCAGTGGAATTTACCGTGTCGGTATGTTCGAGTTTGACCGTCGCCTCGCGTTCATCAATCTCAACGATGCGCAGCGATTGTATCGATTCGGCACAGGGGTCAGTGGCATTCGCCTGGCGGTAACCGACATTTATGCGGCTCCGCAGATTGTTCGCGAAGTGGCTCTCAGTGGCGGCGTCGGTGTGTTGGTCAGCGACTGGACGCGCCGGCACGTGAATTTCTTTCGTTCGATTCAGATAACGAAGTCGATTCTTTTTGTGATTTTGCTGATGGTAGTAGCGGTTGCGGCATTTAATATCGTATCCACGCTGGTCATGGTTGTGAAAGACAAGCAGTCGGATATCGCAATCCTGCGTACGGTAGGTGCGTCGCCCGGCAGCATACTGAAAATATTCGTTGTGCAGGGAAGCATCATCGGCGTATTGGGTACTCTTGCCGGCCTGCTTCTCGGCGTGCTTCTGACACTCAACCTGGAGTCAATCGTGGCTTTTATGGAATCCGCATTCGGCATCAAGTTTCTAGCGGCTGATGTCTATTTTATCAGCGACCTGCCGGCTGAATTGCGTTGGCCCGACGTGGCAAGAATTTGTTCGATCGCGCTGGTCCTGGCCCTGTTGTCGACGATTTACCCGGCATGGCGCGGCGCACGCACCATGCCTGCCGAGGCATTGCGCTATGAATGAAGCGGTGAAATCACAGAGGGCCGAAGTGCTTTCCTGCCGCAACGTCATTCGCCGTTTCTCGGAGGGCGGCTCGATGCTGGAGGTGTTAAGCGGAGTTGATCTGAGTGTCAGGGCCGCAGAGCGACTTGCAATCGTGGGCAGCTCGGGCTCGGGCAAGACCACGTTGCTGCAGATCATGGGCGGCCTGGACGATCCGACGTCCGGTGAAGTCGTTGTCGGCGGGCACACGCTGGCCAACACGGATGAGGCGAAAAAAAGCGAACTGCGTAATCGCTATATCGGTTTTGTCTACCAGTTTCATCATTTGCTGCCGGAGTTCTCGGCGCAGGAAAACGTTGCGATGCCGCTCCTGATCCGCCGTGAGAGAAAAGACGTGGCAATGAAGCAAGCCGGTGAGTTACTGGATCGGGTCGGGCTAGGCCAACGGCTTACGCACAAGCCCGGCGAGTTGTCGGGCGGCGAGCGTCAGCGCGCGGCAGTTGCGCGGGCCCTCATTACCCGGCCCAGCCTGGTGCTCGCCGATGAACCGACCGGCAACCTCGATGCCGGAAACGGCGAGCACGTATTACAGCTTATGCTGGAACTCAACCGCGAACTTGAAACCAGCCTGGTCGTGGTCACTCATGATCGCTCGATCGCCGCACGCATGGAACGAGTATTGGTGCTGGAAAACGGCAGGCTCGCTGCGGCGGACTGACGGATTTCGTCTACTTGCCGCGACCGCGGCGCCTCGCCAGGTAGTCGGCAATCGATGCGCGCCACAGCAGGTCGAGCGCAACGTAACCGGCGAATGCGGCAATCGAACCGAGCAGAACGCATCCCAGCACCATCGGTTGCCAGATGAGCAGAAACTGGTTGCCAAGCCAGCTTAGGGACAGTTCGAACTGGAACGGCTGCGGTTCCTGGCCCAGCAGATAACGACCGACGCGATAAGCGAAAAAGAACATCGGCCCGATGGTCAGCGGATTGCTGACGAACGTCGTTACTGCTGCGATCGCGACATTGATCCTCAACGGCAATGCCAGCAGTCCCGCGATCAGCGCGTGTCCCGGAATCGGCATGAAAGCCACGAAAAGTCCGAGCGAAAATGCCGGCACGACCGAACGCCGGCGAATGCCCCAGAGATCCGGGTCGTGAATCAGGTGATTGAAAGGCTCGACGAACCACAGGCGCATTACGCGCTCGCGTTTCAGGGCAAATTTGCGAAAAAAGCGCCTTGGCATTCCAACTGGTATCCGGTTTCATCGAGCCGAGCGGCTCAAGATGCAGGCTTGCATCATAACGACAAAGCGCAGGGAAGCGGAACATGATTCGATTGCCGATTGATCGTTGAGTCCTGTAACAGGATTCTGAGAAAGCCCGGTGTTGCGATTCGCTATGGGCGTCGTGGCAGGCGCCACCGCGACGCAACAGCTGGCGCAGTTGCCGGCAGCGCCCTGGCTGATCTCCCTGAGCATCGTGCTGGCGGGGCTGTTGCTGGTGCCATGCCTGCGGTTTGTTGGCGGGATGCTGCTGGGATTCTTGCTGAGTTGTCTTGCGGCATGGCAGGTAATCGACGATCGGCTGCCTGCCGAATTCGAGGGCGAACCGCAGGAATTCAGTGCCAGAGTCATCGATTTCCCGGCAGCGGCGGGCGCCGCATTGCGCCTTGTCGTCGAGCCACTGGAGCGGCCGGATCTTCCTCGGCGTGTTCGGCTGAGCTGGTACGACGCCGGCGAATCGCCCCGTATCGGCGAACACTGGCAGTTCGCAGTCCGGCTGCGCGCACCGCGGGGTTTTGCGAACCCGCAGGGCTTCGACTATGAGGCCTGGTTGTTTCGCCAGCGCATCGGCGCAACCGGTTACATAGTCTCCGGCAAACGCAGCGCGGATCAGCCCGTTGCTGGCCTTACTCTCGTGTTGCGCCGCCACTTTCTCGATCGTGTGCATGCCTTGTTTCCCGACGATGCAGCGCGAGCCGTGTTGACGGCGATTACGATCGGCGCGCGGCAAAACATCAGCCGCGAGCAATGGGAAAAATACGCACGCAGTGGCACGAGCCACCTCATGGCAATATCCGGGCTGCACGTGGGACTGGCGGCGGCCGGTTTGTACCTGTTGTTGCGGATTGTTGCCGCGCCGTTCGCCGCCGGTCGGAACATTCGTGATCTTGCGGTACTCGGTGCAGCGATCGGGGCCGGCGTTTATGCACTGCTATCGGGGTTGGCGGTGCCGGCGCAGCGGGCACTGCTGATGGTTATGCTGATTTCGACAGCCATGTTGCTGCGGCGGCAGCTCGGCTTGGAGCGGATCCTGGCGCTTGCCTGCCTCGCCGTGTTCAGTTTCAATCCGTTATCGCTGCTCGCCGCCGGATTTCAACTTTCGTTCCTCGCTGTTGCGGTGTTGCTGTGGTCCGCAGCGCGAATCTCGCCTGTCCGCTCACATCATGCGCTGATCAATCGCCTGGTCCGTCCGCTCGTACGTCTTTCGCTGCTTCAGTTTGCACTGCTGTTCGGTCTGCTGCCGCTGACAGTACTGCATTTCGGGCGTATCGCATGGCTGGCGCCGTTCATCAATCTGCTGGTGCTGCCTGTTTTCAACCTGTGCACGGTGCCGCTGGCGCTGGCGGCATTCGCGCTGGACGGACCGCTGCAAGAGGCAGGCGACTTTCTTTTGCAGGTCTCGTATCAGAGCATTCGGCTGGTTCTCCGGCTGGTCGACATCGGCGCGGCTTTGCCGTTCGCCGAACTGTCAACGTTGCCGATGCAGGGCCCGATGCTGGTCGTATTGTGGGCTTGTGCGTTGTGGGCATTGTTACCGCCGGGATTCCCCGGGCGGTATCTTGCGTGGCTCGCCGCGTTCTCTGTAATTCTGTACAGGCCACCTGCACCACCGGCCGGTTGCGTCGACATTCAGGTTCTGGACGTTGGCCAGGGGCTCTCCGCGGTCGCGCGCACCCGCACACGCATAGCAGTGTTCGACACCGGTCCTGCATTTCGCAGCGGCAGCGATACGGCTGCGCTGGTGTTGATCCCGTATCTCGAAACGCTGGGCATAAGGCGTGTGGACACGCTGATTGTCAGTCACGCCGATCTCGATCACGCGGGAGGTGTCGATTCGCTGCTGAAGCAGCTTCCGGTGAACGAGATCCTTTACGGCGAATCGCTGTCTTTGAGTAACGACGTGACCGCTGTGCAGGCTGCCTGCCATTCGGGGATGTCGTGGCAGTGGGATGGTGTCGACTTCCAACTGCTGCACCCGGATCCAGAGTACCTTCGCCGCCGCGGTAACAACGCATCCTGTGTCCTCGAAATTCGAGCAGGTGACCAGCGTGTGCTGCTGACCGGGGACATCGAATCCGCCGTCGAGCATCGGCTGGTCGCGCAGGGCTTGCTCAAGCCTGTTGAGCTGGTCGTCGTCCCGCACCATGGGAGTCGCACATCGTCCTCATCCGGTTTCGTCGCGGCATTGGCCCCCCGGACAGCCGTGGTATCGGCCGGTTTCGACAATCGCTGGGGATTTCCCCGACCCGAGGTGACGGCCCGCTGGCGGCAACAAGGCGGCCGCTTAGTGACGACAGCAGCGTCAGGAGCGGTCAGTCAGCGCTTCTGCGAGTCAGGCGGCCAGTACCCAATCGTCGAGCAACGACGAATGTTTCGCCGCTATTGGCACGCAGCCAACTGATTTTGCAGATAAAGGGAATCACGACGCAGGAATTTTTGTGCCGGTCACTGTATATTTCGATTTTCCTCAGAGTCGGGCCTATGGTCGATATCGTTAAAGCGGGCGGCTACCTGATGGCGCCTATCATTCTCTGCGCCATCATTGCCATGGGCATCATCCTGGAGCGATTCTGGACTCTGCAGCAAAAGCGGGTGCTGCCGGAAGACCTGACCAGCAAAGTTTGGGGCTGGGTCAAGAAAGACGCCCTCGATCAACGACAGATCCAGACCCTGCATCAGGGTTCCCCCTTGGGTCAGATCCTCGCTGCCGGACTGATCAACCGCGACCTGGATCGCGCCATCATGAAAGACAGCATCGAAGACACCGGGCGCCACGTGGTTCACGAACTGGAGCGTTACCTGGACACGCTGGGGACAATCGCCGCAATTTCCCCGTTACTCGGTCTGCTGGGTACCGTTATCGGTATGGTCAAGGTGTTTACGGCGATCACAACCCACGGCGTTGGCAATCCAACGGTACTGGCCGGCGGTATCGCCGAAGCATTGATCACGACCGCAGCCGGGCTGACGGTCGCGATCCCTGCCCTTATCGGTTATCGCTACTATCGAAACCGCGTGGATACGCTGGTCGTCGACATGGAGAAAGAGGCAATCAAGCTGGTAGAGGCGTTACACCGCCGCAGATCCGGCGGTGGCACCGGCGAATGAAACTGAACCTGCGGCCGAAAGTCGAACCTGAAGTCAATCTGACGTCGCTAATAGACGTAGTTCTGCTGCTGCTGATTTTTTTCATGGTGTCCACCAGTTTCGTCAAGCAGTCTCAGATTTCCATTCGCTTGCCGGAAGCCGAAAACGTCCAGGTCGTTGAAGAATTTCCCGATCAACTGGATATCATGATCACGGAGCAGGGCACCTACCTGGTAAACGGCAGGGAACTGGTGAACAATCGCCCGGAAACCATACGTAATGCGCTGCAGAAACTGTCCGGCGGCAACACCACGCTGCCGTTGACGATCAGCGCGGACGCCAACGCGCGTCACCAATACGTCGTAACCGCAATGGATGTCGCCGGCAAGCTCGGCTTCGTGCAAATCAGCATAGCCACGGTCAACGATCCGGCCAGTCCGTGAGTCAACGTTTAGATCCCAAGCTCATCGAGGTCTATGGCCGTCTCTGGCGATACGTCACGCCGTACCGCTATATCGGCATCGTTGCGATTCTCGGCATGGCCACGGCCGCGATCGTCGAAGGCCTGCTCGTTTGGATGCTGGAGCCAATGACCGATGAGGCACTGGTGGCGCACAATCTCGAAACGGCGAAATGGATGCCACTGGCCTTTGTCGCAATATTCATAATCCGCGGCATAGCCGGATTCGCAACCGAAGCATCGCTGGGATGGATTGGCCGCGCGGTCATCAGCTCGCTGCGCAGGGATGTTTTCAGCAAATTCCTGACTTTGCCGTCTCGCTTCATCGAGCAGCAATCGACCGGTCCGTTGCTTTCGCGTATGACCTACAACGTCGAGATGGTTTCCGAATCGGTGACCAATGTCGTCACGATGATGGTCCGCGATGTACTGACCATACTTGCCGCTGCCGCGGTCATGCTTTACCAGAGCCCGCGACTGTCTGCGTTTGTCGCGATCGTCCTGCCGGTAATCGCGGTGATGATTCGACTGCTCGCCAAAGCATTCCGTCGATACAGCAGCCGCATTCAGGACTCGGTGGGTGAGGTCACGCAGGTAACCGAAGAGGTATTGTCCGGTCACCGGGTCGTGAAGATTTTTGGCGGTCGGGAATACGAGACCGAGAGAATGTTCGAGGCCGATGGCAGAAATCGCCGCCAACACCTGAAGATGATTCGTACCAAAGCGCTGGGAACGGCACTGACGCAGATTATTTTCGGTTTCGGTGTGGCGCTCGTGATCTACTTTGCCAGCGTCGAGGCATTGAAGGGTAATTTCAGTGCCGGTCAATTCATATCGTTTTTCAGTGCAATGATGCTGATGCTGCAGCCGCTGCGCCGGATAACGAATCTCAATGCCGTGCTGCAACGTGGCATCGCCGCCGGCGACAGCCTCTTTCGTATCATCGACGAACCGGACGAAGTGGATTCGGGAACGGTGAGCCGTGACGAGGTGCGTGGCGCCGTCGAATTTCGTAACGTGAGCTTTTCCTACGGTCGTCAGGAAGCACAGGTTATCGATGATCTGTCGTTGACGATCGATGCCGGCAAGACGCTGGCGATCGTCGGGCACTCCGGCAGCGGCAAGTCTACGCTGGTCGGATTGCTGCCCCGATTTTACGACGTCGACAGTGGCGAGATCCTGCTCGACGGTGTCCCGATACAGGAATATGCACTGACCAATCTGCGCGAGAATATCAGCCTGGTCAGCCAGGACGTCGTGCTGTTCAACGATACGATCGCAAACAACATCGCCTACGGCTCCTTGCGCAAATATTCGCGTGCCGAGCTGCTCGAAGCTGCAGAAGCGGCGCACATTCTCGAATTTGTCAATGATATGCCGGATGGCCTGGAGACCGTGGTCGGCGATCGTGGCGTGCTCCTGTCCGGTGGGCAGCGGCAACGCATTGCAATCGGCAGAGCGTTGCTGAAGGACGCTCCGGTTCTGATTCTCGACGAAGCGACCTCGTCGCTGGATACGAAATCCGAGCGACGCATCCAGGATGCCCTGAGCACACTGATGAAGGACCGCACTACGCTGGTCATCGCACATCGCTTGTCGACGGTGGAAAATGCCGATCAGATCATCGTTCTCGATCAGGGCAGAATTGTTGAATCCGGCACACATTCCGAATTGCTGGCACTCAACGGCCAGTATTCGAGCCTGTATAAAATGCAGTTCAATGATGAGCCTGAAAACGGCAATCCCTGACGGTTCGCAAAATGGTAAAAGAAAACAGTAGCGACCGGGACTGGCTGCAGAAGCTCTGGTACGAAAAATCGCCATGGCGATTTGTGCTTTTTCCCCTTAGCGTGATTTTCTCCGCATTAGTGGCGCTGAGGCGAAATCTTTACAGCAGGGGAGTTCTGAAATCTCACCGGGTACCGGTTCCGGTGGTCGTTGTCGGCAATATTTCAGTTGGCGGCACGGGCAAGACTCCGATTTCGATCTGGCTCGCGATTGAACTGCAGGTTCGTGACCACAAGCCGGCCATCGTCAGCCGTGGGTACGGTGGCGTCGTGGGTCCGAAGCCGGTGAAAGTGACGGCCGAAAGCGATCCGGATCAGGTCGGTGACGAAGCCGTGCTGATGGCGATTCGCAGTCGTTGCCCGGTTTTCGTTCATCCCGATCGAGTCGCAGCCGCCAGGGCGGCAGTCGAATCAGGCGCCGATCTCGTCATTGCCGACGACGGCCTGCAGCATTACAGACTGGTGAGGGATTTCGAGATTGCCGTCATGGATGGCGTGCGCGGCACCGGTAATGGGTTGATGCTTCCTGCCGGTCCGCTTCGCGAACCGGTTCAAAGACTGAAAGAAGTCGATCGTGTTCTGGTGCAAACCGAGGGACAGGACGTCGACGTTCCATACCTGCGGCGCTTGAGTGATCGGAATTCATCGGCCTTCTCGCTGCTGCCGAAACACATGCGGGAATTGAACGGGAAGCGAACCCGATCATTGGGAGATTTTTCGGGCAAGCCTGTCCATGCCGTAGCGGCGATCGGCAATCCACGACGTTTCTTTCGAATGCTCGAATCTCACGGAATGCGCGTCATTCCGCGCGCTTACCGAGACCATCTGAAGCTGACCGCGCAGCACCTGGATTTCGGCGATGAATTGCCGATCATCATGACCGAAAAAGACGCAGTAAAATGCGCCGGTCTGACTGTAAGGAACTGCTGGTACGTCCCCGTCACGGTGAAGTTTCCCAATGCCGGTCGCTCGAACTGGCTCGAGGATTTGCACCGTTTTCTCGAGAAAAGGAAGGCCGAGCTTTGTCCAGGCAACCATTCATCGTCGTAATACCGGCGCGTTACGCGTCGACTCGATTGCCGGGCAAGCCACTGCGCATGCTCGTCGGCAAGCCGATGTTGCAGCACGTGTGGGAACGTGGCCGCGAGAGCGATGCTGTCGAAGTAGTAATCGCAACGGACGATCAGCGCATCGCGAAAGCAGCCGAGGCGTTCGGTGCCGATGTCTGCATGACCTCGGCCAAGCATCTGTCTGGCAGCGACAGAATCGCGGAAGTATGCAAAATTCGAAATTGGCCACAACACACGGTGATCGTGAACCTGCAGGGTGACGAGCCGACCATGCCATCCGCATTGATCGATCAGTGCGCAGCCCTGCTCGAGGATGAAGCTGCGGATATAGGTACGCTGGCATCGCCTTTGCTTTCGGCCAATGACCTCGATAATCCAAACATCGTCAAGGTTCTGTTAGACACAAACAACTACGCATTGATTTTCAGCCGTGCGGCAATTCCGTTTGCGAGGTCGGAGCAACTGGTCGGCCTTGCCGGACAAACGGCATTACATCATCACGGAATCTACGCTTACAGAGTAGGTGCATTGCTGCGAATGGTTGCAGCCGCCGCGCCGGCCATTGAACTTTGCGAGCAACTGGAGCAATTGCGCGCGTTGCACCTGGGCATGAAAATCCGCGTTGGGCGGCCGGCGACACGGCCTGGACCCGGCGTCGATACAGAAGCCGATCTCCAGATGGCCGAAAAGCAACTGCGTGACGGAGTTGTTCTTGCCTGAGCTGCGGAAACTGTGGCTAGCGCCGGCTCTGCCGACGGCATCCGCTGCGTTCATCGTCCCGGCTCAAGTGTGCGAAAGGAAATGGCTGGTTTTCGACACGCCAGGTGACTTTGGAGAAAAATCTTCAGTTGACAATAACCCTGAACCGGCGTTCTTGAGCTTATGTATGGAGGACTGTCTTCATCCGTCGCATTTGACAGTGCATTCGGAACGTCCGCCGCGGGAATCATTGCGGCGAGCTGCTCAGAAAGTGCGGTACCAGCGAGCATTATTGACCCGCCGCTAAATTATTACCCGCGCATGACATTAGCCGAAGTCGTATTCCTGCAGGTCGGCGCACGCCTGTTGCTGCCACTCCCTGTTGCAGGATTTTCTTAAGCCGGTTTCACGGTTATGCGCGTATCCGGCTGTTTCCCCGGTGCATTGTTTTTACAGTACAGCCAAAGCTGACACCGGTTCCGACCATCTCCCGCTTTCCGTGCGCCCACCGGCCGGCTGCCTATTTGATAAGGCCCGGGAGTGCACGTATTTTGGATTCGTCAGCGAAGGACAGGGGTCGGCAACAACAGCGAGAACGGGGGTATGACAGATGTTTCGTTATCAGTCGCGTCGACACCAGCGACTAATGGACGAGTCCGAACAGGCGCTGCGGGATGCAGCCGAGAGCGATACGGCCCGCCATGCGAGAATCGCTCAACAAACACTAGAAGACCCGAAAACACACCGAATCTGGGAAGGAGTTCATGCTGAGCTCGTTCGACCGGTTGCTGCGAACAGAAAGAGAGTGCCCCAGGTCCTTGCGCTGCGCGCTATCGACATTCGGCTCGTGCACAAGCAGGCTCTCATCGATCACATACGTATGCAGCAATTGACCGGCCGCGATCGCAAGCGGATGTTTGCCATATTCTACGGCCCGAAAGACCTGCGCGACGCTATTCTGACGGAGCACAGGCAATACACGCTGGCCGTTTCGAGCTATCTCTCCACTGATCACTTGATAAGAGTTATGTACGACCCCGAGGGCGCTCGACTCCTGAAGCAATACGAGGAGTCGTACATGAAGTACTTCGAATTGTACGGTTACGCCGTCCGGGCGACGGAACAGGCGTGGGCAGAGGCTCTGACTCCTCTGATGTCCGAGACCCGCATCAAAGTCAAGCAACTACGCGATCGCATCGTGTCCGAGGCACCGGACGATCGATATGCAGATTTCGATCAACAGGCCTTGCTGGCTCGAAGCGGCCGGTATCCCGCTCTAAATTACATGAATCGCTGAATCGCGAAGGACCTGCGAATCGATCTTCACGCCGTTTTCGGCTGCGAAATCTACGTATTGAATTGCCGGCGCTATGGTGGCCGAAATGTGCATATGAGTCCGATTCCGGCAGACACGCGATCGATGCGTAGCTTATGAACTTCGACGTGCAATTTCTTGGTGCTGCGGGTGAGGTCACCGGATCGATGTATCTGATCCGGGCGGGCAGTCACAAAGTGTTGCTCGAGTGTGGCCAGATTCAGGGCAGTCGCAAGGACGAGCTGCGAAATCGCCACCGGTTTCCGCTGAAGATATCGGAAATCAACGCCGTCATACTCAGCCATGCGCATATCGATCATTCGGGGCGTGTGCCGCTGTTGGCGGAGCGCGGATACACAGGGCCGGTATTTACGCAAAACGCCACTCGCGCACTATGCAGTATCATGTTGCCGGATTCGGGTTATCTGAACGAGAAAGACGCCGAATGGGAAAATCGCAAGCGCGAACGCAAGGGATTGCCACCGGTCGAGCCGCTTTACACACGTGCCGAGGCCGAGGAGTCCCTCAAGCTGTTCCGCAGTTTCGCCTACGGTGAATCGCAGGAGATATTACCGGGCTTATCGCTGCGATTTCACGATGCCGGACACATCCTGGGATCGTCTATCGTCGAACTCAGCTACGCATCCGGCGGGCAGATGCGGACCCTGGTATTCAGTGGTGATCTTGGTTATCAGGATGCTCCCGTCATGGAAGCACCGGCAAGACTGAAGCGCGCCGACATGGTCATCATGGAAAGCACCTACGGCGATCGACTGCACCGCCCGTTTGCCGAGACTATCGAGGAACTGGCCGGACTTTTCGCAGAAGCCAGCGCTCGCAAGGGCAATATCCTGATCCCGGCATTCACCGTCGGCCGGACACAGGACCTTTTGTACCTGATGTCCGAGCACTACGACGACTGGAAGCTATCCGACTGGCAGATCTTTCTGGACAGCCCCATGGCCATAGACGCAACACATACCTATGCGCAGTATCGCCATTTATATGGAGCCAAGCTGTTTTCGCCCGGCGCATCGACACCTGACCTGCCAAATTTTCATGCCACGATGTCGACCGAGGAGTCGATGAGCATCAATCGCATTCGGTCCGGCGCGATCATCATTGCCGGCAGCGGCATGTGCAGTGGCGGGCGCATACATCATCACTTGAAAAATAACTTGTGGCGGAAGGAATGCCACCTGGTCATAGTCGGCTACCAGGCCGAGGGCACACTCGGTCGGCGCCTCGTCGATGGCGTGCCGAGCGTCAAACTGTGGGGCGAGAAAGTCATCGTGAAAGCGAAAATTCATACGATTGGTGGCCTGTCCGCACATGCGGATCAGGCAGGCCTCGTCGACTGGTACGGCGCATTCGAAAACCGGCCACCGGTTTACCTCGTGCACGGTGAGCCCGGAGCTCAGGAAGCGCTCGCTTCGGCGCTTCGTTCGCGGCTGCAAGCGCCGGTCACGGTTGCCGAACGCGGCATGACCGTCGTCGTCGGTCGCTGATGATGCGTCGAAGAGGTACCGACCGATGAGCGATAAGAAAAGTGCGTCGTTTACGGCCAACATCGGCAAACGGCGCGTACCCGACCCGGCACATCCGCTGCGCCGCGCGGAGCAGCTGCCCGTTCAGGAACCGAAATCCGTTGCGGACGATCCTCTCGCCGCTGAAAGGCTTCGTGCTATCCTCGAAAGCGATACTTATCGTGCGGCGGATCAGGATCCGGCATTCCTGGATTACGACGAAACCCGCGGCCCGCGGCTGGAACTCGACTTCCTGAAGCCCGAAACCCTGTTGCAGCGACATGGCATCGACAAAACCATCGTCGTATTCGGCAGTACGCGTATCCCGGAGCCATCCGAGGCGCAGCGCCGCTTTGAGCTGGCTCGCCACAAGACCGACGCGCAACCGGACGACAGCAAGCTTGCTAGGCAGTGCCAGATTGCAGGTCGCGTGCTCGAAAAAAGTCGTTACTACGATGTTGCGCGCGAGTTCGGTACGCTGGTTGGCAATGCGGGAAAAAGAGCTGGCGGTTGCGGACCTGTGCTCATGACCGGCGGCGGACCGGGCATTATGGAAGCGGCAAATCGCGGTGCGTTCGACGTCGATGCAAAAAGTATCGGGCTGAATATCCTGCTGCCGTTCGAGCAATTTCCGAATCCCTACGTGTCGCCCGAATTGTGCTTCAGCGTGCGCTATTTCGCGATCCGCAAACTGCATTTCCTGATGCGGGCCAAAGCGCTGGTCGTTTTTCCTGGCGGTTTCGGCACGCTCGATGAGCTGTTCGAGACACTGATGCTGATACAGACGCGCAAGATCGAACCACTGCCGGTAGTACTCGTCGGCGAGGAGTACTGGCGAAAACTGTTCGACCCCGAGTATCTGTTAAGTGAAGGTGTCGTCGATCCGGAAGATCTCGAGCTTTTCTGGTATGCGGAAACTGCCAGCGAGATATTCGAAGGAATCTGTGAGTGGCATGACAAAGCCGGTACGCCGCTGTTCGACGAATCCTGCCGGTAGTCTGGATACCGGCAGGAAATGACGAAGCCCATACCGTCCGATCCGCCGCGGGCACCGGAGTGTCCATGGGCGCTACCGGCTGCGGACCTGCTGAATGCACTGCAGGTGCAAGTCGATACCGGCCTCCGCGAACCCGAATTCAGGGCGCGGCAACTGCATTACGGTCCGAACGAGCTGCGCGCCACCGGCCGCAGGAACGCCTGGTCCATTCTTTTCGACCAGGTCAGGAGCGTGGTCGTCGTACTCCTCGTTGCCGCGGCTGCAGTATCCATGTCGTTCGGCGATACGGTCGAGGGAATCGCCATCCTGGCCGTTGTTTTCATCAATGGCGCGATCGGTTTCGTTACCGAGCGGCATGCCATCCGTTCGATGGAAGCGCTGCGGACGCTGGGTAGGGTCGATACCGTGGTTCGCCGCGACGGTCGCAGCATGCGTCTGCCGGCGGAACAACTGGTACCCGGCGACATCGTTCTCCTCGAGGGTGGCGACATCGTGACCGCCGACCTGCGGATCATCGACGGTTCCAAATTGCAGGCGGACGAATCGACGTTGACCGGCGAGTCCGTCCCGGTGGCCAAACAAGCGGATGCGCTGCCGTCGGAGACATCGCTTACCGAACGCAGCAACATGTTCTTCAAGGGGTCTGCCGTGACGCGCGGCGCTGGAACCGCCGTGGTCGTTGCAACAGGACTCGACACCGAGCTGGGCAGAATCTCGCAACTGGTGACGGCTGCGAAATCGCAGAGCACTCCGCTCGAGCATCGCCTCAATGCGCTGGCCGCACGACTGGTTCGTGCCGTGCTGGTCATTGCCGTACTTGTGGCCGCAGCGGGTGCGATAAAAGGGCAGGACACCATCCTGGCGATCGAAGTCGCCATCGCTCTGGCGGTAGCCGCCATCCCGGAGGGTTTGCCCATCGTTGCCACCATCGCGCTGGCACGCGGCATGTGGCGGATGGCGAAACGAAATGCACTGATCGCGCGATTGTCCGCCGTAGAAACACTCGGTGCCGCGAGCATCATCCTCACGGACAAGACCGGCACATTGACGGAAAATCGCATGACGGTGACGTCGCTGCAACTTGGCGACGTTGCCGTGTCTGTGGAAGGCACCGGGCTCGAGGCCCGCGGTGAGTTTCACAGCAACAGTAAGAAGCTCTCAGCCGCCGAAATCGAACGCGTCGAGCAGATGCTGACCACGGCAGCGCTGTGCTGCAACGCCGAACTGAATATCGTTGGCAATGAAGATGTCGAGGCAGTCGGCGATCCGACCGAAATCGCGCTTCTGGTTGCCGCCGCGAAACGCAGTCTTTTCCGTCACGACTTGCTGCGTACGATGCCACGCGTTCGCGAAGAGTCTTTCGATACGCAAACGAAAGCCATGGCGACGTTTCATCGCGTCGGGTCCGGATTGAGTGTCGCGGTCAAAGGCGCGCCGGAAACTGTACTCGACTACTGCACGGAATTTCGAACAACGTCCGGCACTGCACCGATGAATGACGAAGAACGGGCCGACTGGCTGAAACTTGCCGAGTCTTATGGAGATCTCGGGCTTCGCACACTGGCCATCGCACACAGGTCGGCGCAGGACGCGTCCGAGATGCCTTATCGAGGCCTTGGTTTACTCGGCATTGTAGGGATCGAAGATCCCCCGAGGCGCGGCGTCAAAGCGGCTATCGATCGGTGTCGCGACGCCGGCATCCGGGTCGTCATGGTAACCGGTGACCATGCGGCAACGGCGCGCAACATCGCCACCGAATTGGCTCTGGTGACGCGCGAATCCGCAGCGGAATGTTTTCTGGATGCCCGCACGCAGCTGCCACCAGCCGCAATAGCGGGCGACGATGATCTTCTGCATGCAACGGTCATTTCGCGGGCGACGCCGGAGCAGAAATACGATCTGATCGAGCGCTATCAGCAACTGGGTCATGTCGTTGCAATGACCGGCGACGGCGTGAACGATGCACCGGCCCTGCGCAAAGCCGATATCGGCGTGGCCATGGGAGTGCGCGGTACCGCGGTCGCAAAAGAAGCGGCACACATGATCCTTCAGGACGATGAATTCGGCACCATCGTCGAGGCCGTGTCGCAAGGGCGGGCGATTTACGCCAATATCCGCAAATTCGTCGTCTACCTGCTGTCCTGCAATATCGGTGAGATCCTGATCGTCAGCATCGCAACCCTTGCCGGTGCGCCGCTGCCGTTGCTGCCATTGCAGATACTGTTCCTGAACCTCGTGACCGATGTCTTTCCGGCGCTGGCGTTAGGCGTGGGCCGCGGATCGGAACAATTGATGAATGCGAGGCCGAGGCCTGCCGGCGAGCCGGTCCTGACACGCACGCACTGGGTCAGGATTCTGGCCTATGGAGTGCTCATGGCAGCGACGGTATTGATCGCCATGGCTGTCGCGGTGCAAGTGCTGCAATTCGAATACGAGCAAGCGGTGACGGTGTCGTTCACGACCTTGGCACTGGCCCAGCTCTGGCATGTATTCAATATGCGCGCATCCGGCAGCAGCTTCCTGAGGAATGAAATCACAGCCAATGCCTGGATCTGGGCGGCGCTGGCCATTTGCCTGGTTCTGGTCATCGCGGCCGTCCATATACCGGGGCTACAGCTATTGCTCAGTCTCACAAGCCCTCGCGCAAGCGGCTGGCTGCTGATTATCTCGATGAGTTTCGTTCCGCTCTTGCTGGGGCCGCTGGTCAGGGGTTTGACGCCCGCACCCTGATCTATTGCAGATAACCCGTAGTTTGAAAAACGACCGTCGTGCTAATTTGAATCCAGCGCTAGTAATAAGGAGCGAATCGTGGCCGTACTCAAACAAGTAGGGTTGCCGACGGCGGCCGTTATCCTGCTTTGCGCAGGCTGCGCGACCTCTCCGGAAGAAGAAAGTCGTCGGCAGGCAATCGAAACGGAAATCGGGATGATCCTGGCCCATCCGCTTGACCCGTCCGTCTACGGCGAGACCAAGCGCTGCCTCGGCGACAACGAATACCGAAGTTATCGCAGACTGGACGACCGGCGTATGTTGTTCGAAGGGCGTAATGACAAGCTGTGGGTCAATACGCTGCGCACAAATTGCCCGGACCTGCGCCGGGACGGCGTGCTTGTCGTCCGCTCGTTCACCGCCAGGCGTATCTGCGACGGCGACAACTTCTCGGTCAGCGAGTGGTTCGATTGGCCATGGTACCGGCGCTGGCCGTGGCATTGGGGTAGCTGGAACACGGGCATGACCTGCGTCTTCGGCGAGTTCCAGCCGGTCACCGAGGACCAGGTGGCGGAAATCGACTTGCTTCTCGATTCACGCTGAGGCACGCGAAGCGCGTCGATCCCTTGCTTCAGGCCTCAGCATCGCCGCAATGCCTTCAGGAGTTTTTCTAGTGGCAACGTATTGATGACGTCGGACTTACTGATCCAGCCGCGCCGCGCCTGGCCGATACCGAAGCGCATGTAGCCGAGATCGGACGTGCGGTGTGCGTCAGTAGAGAGTACCAGTTTGACACCGACATCGCGCGCCATTTTGCAGGTTACGTCATTCAGGTCCAGGCGATCCGGATGGGCATTGATCTCGAGGCAGCAACCACGTTCCCTGGCGGCCTCCATCAGCCTCTCCAGGTCGATGTCGCAGGCTTCGCGCTCGTTAATGAGACGCCCGGTGGGATGGGCAAGAACGTTGAAATATCGATTGTCCATGGCACGCAAGACGCGTTCCGTCTGTTTCTTTCGCGTCAGGTTGAACTCGTAGTGCACGGCGCACACCGTGAAATCGAGTTTTTTCAGGACACTGTCGGGAAGGTCCAGCGACCCGTCCTCGAGGATATCGACTTCGGCGGACTTAAGGACGACGATGTCGTCGAGTTTGTCGTTCAGATTGTCAACGGCCGCGATCTGTTCCTCGAGCCGTTTCTTATCGAGGCCGTTCGCAACAGTGACGTGCTGCGAATGATCATTGATAGAGATATATTCGTAGCCGAGCTGCACAGCCGCCTCGGCCATTTCCTGCACCGTGCAGTTGCCATCCGTTGCATTGCTGTGGCAATGCAGATCACCGCGAATATCCTCGAGCAAGATGAGCCGCGGCAACCGGCCCGCTCGCGCGGCCTCCAGTTCGCCTCGGTTTTCGCGCAACTCCGGCGGCATGACAGGCAAACCGATCGCCTCGTACACCGATGTCTCGGTCGCACCGGCGATCCGCTTCTTGTTACGGAAGACTCCGTATTCGTTGATTTTCAGATTCTTCTTGATGCCGGCTTTTCTTAGCGCGATGTTGTGTGCTTTGGATCCAGTGAAATAGACCAGCGCCGCGCCGTAGCTGGTCTTGGGCACGACCCGCAGGTCCACAGTCATGCCGGAGCGCAGCCTCACTGATGCGCGGGTTTTTCCCTTCGACATCACCTCCATAACCTCGTCGTATTCGACGAAGCGGTCCATAACGTTCGAGTTCCTGCCGGCCGTCACCAGGATATCCAGGTCCCCGATCGTTTCCTGTCGCCGGCGCAGACTGCCAGCAACTATCACGTCCCCGACCCCGCGGGCCTGTTGCAGATGGTCGACCAATGGAGTCGCGATGTGCTCGGCCGCCACCAGCTTGAATCGTCGTTCTTCATTGACGTAGCGCTCGACCCGTTCCCTGATGAGTTGCTCGGTTTTCTCACCGAAGCCTTCGAGTTCGCGGATCTTCCCGCTGCGCGCAGCGCGCCTGAGGTCATCCATGCTGCGAATCTCTAGTTTCCTGTAGAGGGCTTTGACCCGTTTTGGGCCGAGCCCACGAATTTTCATCATGTCGCTGAGAGCGGCGGGTGTGCGCGATTCGACCTCCAGCAGTAACGGTAACTTGCCGTTTGCGACAATGGTCGCAATCTTTTCGGCGAGGTCGTCGCCGATATCGGGGAGCTTCGATAGATCCTCCCCCGCGTCGATCAGGTCGGCCATGGGTCTGGCATGCCCACGAATGGTTCCGGCGGCGTTTCGATAAGCGCGAACGCGAAACGGATTCGCGTCCTCGAGTTCCAGCAGGTCGGCGAGCCTGTCGAACATATCGGCTATTGCATCGTTGTGAACCGGCATCGTGGCGCTTTCGGGTGCCCGCAGTGGCATCCATTTTTGCGAGCTGGCGGTTTGCACTGGAATACGGAGAAGCACTCATTTCAAGTCATATTCCAGGCGGTTAATATCCTGCTTCAGATCGAGCAGGTTGTTTACATGGCTGATTTCGCAAGACTGCGGCAACGCATGGTAGCCGAGCAGATTTCCGCTCGAGGCGTACGCGACGAGCGGGTCTTAAGCTCCATGCAGAAGGTACAGAGAGAGCGGTTTGTGCCGGAAGAAATGCGCGAAATCGCTTATGACGACATGCCGCTGCCTATCGGATCGGGCCAGACCATCTCGCAGCCCTATATCGTGGCCTACATGGCCGAGGCGCTGGCGCTTCGCGGCGACGACAAAGTGCTCGAGATCGGCGCAGGCTCGGGTTATGCGGCCGCGGTTCTCGCCGAGATCGTTGCCGAGGTTTACACCATCGAGCGGATCAGCGAACTGGCCGAGAGCGCTGCCGCCAAGCTGCGCGAAGCGGGCTACGAGAACGTGCATGTCCTGAACGCTGACGGCACGCGAGGTTGGGCGGAGCAGGCGCCATTCGACGCCATCCTGGTGTCAGCCGGTGCGCCGATCGTTCCCGATAGCCTGAAGGACCAGCTCGCCATCGGCGGGCGTATGGTCATACCGGTGGGTGTCAATCAGCGTGCCCAGGAGCTGCTGCTGATTACGCGCCGCGCAGACGGGAAATTCGACTGCGAGGACCTGGCCGACGTCCGCTTTGTGCCACTTATCGGCGAGCACGGCTGGGAAGTGGACGGTGATAGCGTCGAGGCCGGCGTCCCCCGCGTTATCCAGACAAGGCCATCGGTAAGCCAGACTTTGCCCAGCCTGATCCTGCGCAACAGCGAGTCTTTTGAGTCACCCGACGACGCCCAACTTCAGAGTCTGCTGCAGCGTATTGGCGATTCCCGCGTTGTGCTGATCGGCGAGGCGAGTCACGGCACTTCCGAGTTCTACCGGATCAGGGCAGCCATAACCCGGCGATTGATCGAGGACAAAGGATTCCGCATCGTAGCTGCCGAGGCCGACTGGCCCGATGCGAGCCGAATCGACCACTACGTGCGCCATCGTGACACGACGCCATCCGAATGGGTTGCCTTCGCGCGCTTCCCGACCTGGATGTGGCGCAACACGGACGTGCGGGAATTCGTTGACTGGCTGCACGAGCACAACACGTCGCTAGAGATGGCCGATCGGACTGGATTCTACGGGCTGGATCTCTACAGTCTGTATAACTCGGTGCGCGCGGTGATCGATTTCCTGGATGACGTCGATCCGGCTCTCGCCGCGATCGCGCGGTGGCGCTACGGCTGCCTCAGCCCGTGGGAGGCGGACCCTGCCGCATACGGTTATGCGGCGCTGACGGGCGCGTACCGGAATTGCGAGCAGGACGTTGCCCAGATGCTCACCGAGCTCTATCGGAAACGCCAGGAATACTCGCACAAGGACGGCAGCCGGTTTCTCGATGCGTCACAGAATGCCGCGCTGGTCGCGAACGCTGAACGCTATTACCGGATCATGTACTACGGTTCGCGCGCATCGTGGAACCTGCGCGACACGCACATGTTTGAGACGCTTAAGCGGGTCATGGAAGAACACGGGGCAGGATCGAAAGCGGTAGTCTGGGCGCACAATTCGCATATCGGTGATGCCTCGGCGACCGAAATGTCGGCGCGAGGCGAATACAACATCGGCCAGCTCTGCCGAGAAGCATTTGCCGACGGTGCCTACCGAATCGGCTTTGGCACGGACCACGGTACCGTGGCGGCCGCATCGGACTGGGACGGTCCGATGGAAATCAAAGCGGTGCATCCGGCGCATGCCCAAAGCTACGAGCGGCTGTTCCACCGTACGCTGCAATCGGGATTGATCCTGCCTCTGCGGCACAACCAGAACCTCGAGCTCATCGGAGAACTCGGCCAGCCGCGGCTCGAGCGCGCGATTGGCGTGATTTACAGGCCGGAAACGGAGCTCGCCAGCCACTATTTCGAGGCCAGTCTGCCGCGCCAGTTCGATGAGTACATCTGGGTCGACGAGAGCACGGCCGTGACGCCCTTGACCACCGGTGAACTCACGGGTGTGCCCGATACTTATCCATTCGGCGTTTGAGTTTCGCCATTGAATACCATGGCGCGAGAGTCCGTGACCGATGAAGTGCGCCGCATCATGCTCGCGTTCGCCGATCGCACAGGGCTTACGTCCAGCCAACATCCGCCGCGCCGTTATCTATGGACCGATGCGCACGCCGTGTGCAACTTTCTGAGCCTGTACCGGCGAACCACAACCGACGAGTACCGGCAACTCGCACAGATGCTTATCGACCAGGTGCACAACACCCTTGGGAAACACCGCGACGACGACCCGCGCCGCGGCTGGATCAGCGGCTTGAGTGAAAAAGATGGCGAGCGACATCCCACGGCGGGTGGACTGAGAATCGGCAAGAAACTCCCCGAGCGCAGGCCTGGAGATGCCTTCGACGAGCGACTGGAATGGGACAGGGACGGGCAATATTTCCATTACCTTACGAAGTGGATGCATGCGCTGTGCCGTGCAGCAATACTGTGTGATGACCCACGGTATGGCCGCTGGGCCATGCAACTGGCGAGGGCAGCGCACGCCGGGTTTGCGGCGGAGTCATCGCATGACAGGCAAAAACGCTTTATCTGGAAAATGAGCATCGACCTCACAATGCCGCTGGTGCCTGCGTCGAGCCCGCACGATTCACTGGATGGCTACCTTACGTATAACGAGATCGCTCACTGTGCGTCGCGCCTCGGGGAGTCAGGGACCCGGACCGGGCTTGACGCCGAAATCACCGATGCGGCCGGAATGATCCGCGGGCAGCACTGGCGCACAACGGATCCTCTGGGTATCGGCGGCTTGCTGTTCGATGCCTGCCGGGCGTCGCAGCTTTCAGCTGCCGGGCAGATCCACGATCCTGCGATCGCAGGAGCGCTGCTCGGAGATATAAGGGAAAGCCTGCTCGACTACGCGAGTCTGGCGAGCCTCGGGCAAGCCGCCAGGTTCCGCCTGGCATTTCGCGAACTGGGCCTGTCAATCGGTTTGCATGCGGTGAGCAAGATGCGCGCTGTGCCGACAAACAGCTCGCGTCCACTCGACGCCGCCCTGAGAGCTGACCTCGAGGCCCTGCGCGACTATGAACCGATGGCAGGGGTCATCACCGACTTCTGGTGCAACTCCGCCAACCGGCAACGCGGCAGTTGGCGGGACCACGAAGACATCAACAGCGTCATGCTGGCAACCAGCCTGCTTCCCGATGAGTTCCTCGAAGTATGAAAATCCTGCAGTTGCGTGCGTAAATCATGGGTACAAACCCTGATACCGGACGAATCGCTGCGCATGGTAGTTTTTGTTCATGACCACTCCTACGCATGACGAAATCGTTCGATTTTTTCCGGGCATTCAGGACCAGACGGTCCTCGAAATCCAGGCAACGAATACCACGAGCGCCGACCTCGAGGCTGCATTGCTTTTGCTGCAAGGCGACGATGAGGCCTTGCTCGAATACAAGCGGCGAAAAGCCGGCCGCCTGAACCAGTTGCTTGCGATTCTCGCGGACTGGGAAGCGCTTTCAGCCAACGATGTCGATCGCTAGCCTCAATCTGCAAGCCGCCAGTATTCCCCTGGCTCACAACGAACCGGAAATTCCGCCTGGGGTCCCCGTCGAGGTGCCCCCGGTAGAATCGCCGCCCGACATTCCGCCCTCCGGGCCCGTTGAACAGCCGGAACCACAGCCGGAATTGCCGCCGGCCCCGCCGATAGAAGTGCCTCCGGCACCGTCCTGGGCCATCTGACTTCGAGCAAAGCAGCCGGTGTCGCGAAAACGCACGCAGGGTCATGCATGAAATGGTCGTGGAAATTCATTCGTGTCGCCGGCATCGACATCTACGTGCACTCGACCTTCCTGATTCTGGTCGCGTGGATCGGTCTGCACTTTTGGCAGGCGGAGGGCACATTGACAGCCGTGCTCAGCGGCATCGGTTTTATCCTTGCATTGTTTACCTGCGTCGTTCTGCACGAGCTGGGCCACTCGTTGACCGCGCGACGTTACGGCATCCTTACGCGAAGTATCACGTTGCTGCCCATCGGCGGCATCGCGGCATTGGAGCGCATGCCCGATGATCCCAGGCAGGAGATCGTCGTGGCGCTGGCGGGGCCGGCGGTCAACCTGCTGATAGCCTTCTTGCTGTGGTCCTGGATCAGCATGAGCGGTGGATTTGTGCCGCTGGAAGAGCTTTACTCGAGCGACGAATCATTTCTTGGACGCTTGGTGGCAATCAATGTAATGCTCGCCGTCTTCAACATGTTGCCAGCCTTGCCAATGGATGGCGGTCGCGTGTTGCGCGCTACGCTGGCCATGCGTATGAATGCTGCCGCCGCAACGGAAGTTGCCGCCAGGGTTGGCCAGGGACTCGCGCTCGGACTGGGTTTTCTGGGCCTTCTCTATAACCCATTCCTCATCTTCATCGCATTGTTCGTTTGGATCGGAGCTGCGGCAGAGGCTCAGCTGGCACAGATGAAGTCGGCCCTGGCCGGTATGACCGTCGGTCACGCGATGTTGACTGACTATGCAACACTCTCGCCCGACGAACCGTTGGTGCGGGCAGTCGAGCGAACGCTGGCGGGCAGCCAGAAAGATTTTCCGGTTCTGGCGGATGGTAATGTCGTCGGCGTTCTGACTCATTCCGATCTGCTCAGAGGGCTGCAGGCTCAGGGACAGCAGGCCAGTGTGGGCGACTGGATGCAGCGGCAAGTAGAATGTGCCGATGTCAACGAACCCCTACAAGACGTGCTGCAGCGCTTGGAGAATTCTCCCTGCCGGATGCTAACTGCGACCAAAGCCGGCAGCACAGTTGGAATTGTCAGTCTCGATAATTTTGTCGAGTTATTCAGGATCCAGGCTGCCATCCAGGCACGCCTGCCAGGTAGGATTCCACGATCCACTAACCGTCCTTCATGAAAAAGCACTGAGGATGCCGGTTAAGGTGTGCTCGTCGCGAATGCAGTCAAAGGGTGGAGTTGGCCCACAACCATTCCACATTCGATATGGGTATGGCTACAGGTTGGCCTAGACAGCTTGACGATGCTCAGGGAGGTCCGATCGCCGAGTCTTTTCGGCGTGGTTAAGCGCGTTGGGTCGCGCCAATTCTGTGCGGAATGCCACAGGGAGATGCTCTACATCGATTTTCGACAGACCTCGCGTAGCAAGCGATTGCCTGTTAATCGAACGCCTGGCCTCGAGCATTGCCGCAGTCACCAGAA
>Ga0224510_10000049_pt1 | contig 97690 bp, 89 predicted proteins | sample SF_May12_sed_USG_FD_170161 | JGI IMG/M metagenome (GOLD analysis project Ga0224510, IMG submission 170161) | Sediment microbial communities from San Francisco Bay, California, United States - SF_May12_sed_USGS_4_1 | ecosystem: Environmental > Aquatic > Marine > Sediment | place: USA: California... | reverse complement strand
CGGCGGCTGCGGCTGCGGTTCGCCCGTGAAAGCCCTGGGTAAGCGCAAGAATTTTCTTGCGTCCGCTGATCATGCAGGCGATTCGCAGGGCGTTTTCATTGGCTTCCGCGCCACTGTTGACGAAAAACGCGCGGCTGAGGTTTTGCGGTGCGATCGACACCAGCGCTTCCGCAGCCCGCGCACGTATGTCCAGCGGCACGGCATTGCTCTGGAACAGCAGTCGCTGGCTCTGTTCCTCTATGGCTTGCATCAGTCTTGGGTGACCATAACCCAGCGCTGCTACGGCATGGCCGCCATACAGATCCAGAATGCGCCGTCCGTCGCTGGTGAATATGTCGCAGCCGGACGCGCGTTCTGCGACAAACGGAAACTGCGCATACACCGGAATGGTTGCTGCCGATTCCCGCTGCCGTGCATCGGCGCCGGTTTTCTTGTTCGTTGCCGGGATCACGCGATCAGGTCCATGCTGGCGGTGAAGTCAGGAGGCCGCTGCTTTCCGGCAGGGACCAGAGGCGGTTCATCCATTGAATAGCGCCACCGGCGGCGCCCTTGACCAGGTTGTCAATCGCGCACATGACGACGACAGTGTCGTCTTTCACGACCACCCCGATCTGTGCGTAATTGCTCGCAACGACATCTTTCAGGCGCGGAATTCCTTCAATTACGTTGACGAACTCGCAGTCTGCGTACTGCTCGTCGAAAGTCGATCTGATGTCATCGGCATGGCTGGTGTCAATCAGCTTTGCCTGAACAATTACGTATATGCCGCGCGCGAACGGTCCGGATTGCGGAACGAAATTGACAGCTATCCTGTGGGTTGTGGCTTTCTCGATCAGCCGTTCGACTTCGGGCACATGACGATGTGACAGTGGCTTGTATGCATACAGGTTGCTGTGGCGTTCCGGATGATGGGTGCCATCCTGTGGGTTCTTGCCGGATCCGGTGCTGCCGGTGACACCGGTGACAAACAGCGTGCTTTCGGTAAGTCCCGTTGCCGACAGCGGAACGGATGCAAGCAGCATTGCCGTCGCAAAACAACCGGGATGCCCCGCGTGAGCCGCCGGCGAATTCGGTTCGTGTTCCGGCAGCGCACAGAAGAACTCCTTGAGCAGGCGCGGCTTCGGGTGCTTGATGCCGTAGATGCGTTCGAAGTCTCCGACGTCGGAGAAGCGAAAGTCTGCCGACGAGTCGACGACGTGAACGTTCAGATCGCGTTTGGCAGCTGCCTCCAGGGCCGACGCGACCGCGTCGGCAGACGCACCGTGAGGTGCGGCCGAAAACAATGCGAGGTCGATTCCCCGATCGATATCGTCGACCCAGCTACAAGGGTTGGCGAACAAAACGCGCGGGTAGGCGGCAGCGAGGTGTGGAAACATGTTGCCAATGGCTTCGCCGCTTCGGCTGCCGGACACGGCTGCGGCGAGGCGAAACACAGGGTGCGCGTGCAGGAGCCGCAGCAATTCTCCACCAACATAGCCGGTCGCGCCCAGCACAACCGCATCGATTCTCTTCATTCCGCTTTCACCTTGCCTGACAAGCGCAGACGCTCGGCGATGAGATCGCCAAGCGCCGCACCGTTGGTCATCGCATTAATTGCCGACAGTGACATGCGTTTGTTTATCTGTCCGATGCCGACCGCATTATCCGTCGCCGGTCCGGTGACTACGGCTGGTTCGATGCCGAACTGTTCGCGCAAAATTTTCGCGCCGCCCCATGCCGCAACCGGATCGTTTGCGCAGAGTATGACGGCGGTAAATGCTTCGCGAATAGTTTCGTCTTCGAGTATCGCCTCGACTCCGTAGGCACCCAGCAGGCCATCGCCGAGTTCGATAACGATTACGTCCGGCCGGAATTCCGCGAGCCCCGACAATAACGAACGCGTAAGTGCGGGGCCGTTTGCTTCCGTTGTCGCGACGATACCGAGGTCCGAAAAGATCATTGTTTCCTGGGCGCCCGCGTCTTCCATCGCAAGAATATCCCGGCGCAGTGAGACCCCGGTTGCCTTGCACGCTGCAACGTGAAGGCCTAGGTGGCGCAGCCGACTGACAATCGCGCAGGCGGCCGCCGTCTTGCCGGAGTCCATGCAGGTGCCTGCCAGCGCTACGACCGGAATTCCCCGCGTGTCCAATACAACATCGGGATCCAGTGTCCTGGAGCCGACCCGCGCAGGCACGCCGATGCGCTCACCCAGAAACGGGAAGTGCAGCACTGTCCCGAGTACCTCACAGTCGAACGGCGGTCCGACGTCCGGGTTTGCCGAGTCGCAGATGCCCATTACGCCGCCGATGTTAAGGATCTGGATCACCGAACCGACCTGCAGCGACGTCGGCAGGTAGCCCGAATAGCCCAGCAACGCCTTGCGGTGCCCCAATGCACCGACGACGATATCTCCCTGGTTGACCGTTGCCATTCTGCCGCTCGTCAGTTCGAGCTGGTTGTAGCGATTCTTGTTATTGAGCACGCGAACCGCGATCAGCACACCTTCCTCGCAGGGGATTTCGTCCGAAACCCGAAGCTCCTGGCTGAGTTTGCTGTGCTGGGCGACTGACGCGACCTTGTCGACAAATACACTACGCATCGGCGGGGCTCTTGCCTGCGGCCCGCGTTTGCAGCGTACCTGTCAGGGCCAGGATTCGCGCATAGCCAAGTGTATCGGTCGCCGTCCATTCGCCCGCGGACTCTCCGTACACTCCCCGGGTTGCCGCCAGCAGGGAATGTGGCGAACTGCTGCCATTGATGAACAGGTTGCCGGGACGCAGCGTGAACGACACTTCGCCCGTAACGCGCTGTTGCGATGACAGCAGCAACGCCTCGATGTCGCGTGCCGCGAGATCGAGCTGCTTGCCTTCGTGAACCATATCGCCGTAAATCGCTGCAACCGTATCCTTGACCCGCGCCTGCTGAGCGCTGAGTACGAGTTTTTCGAGTTCGCGGTGCGCCGTAATGAGAGTGATCGCTGCCGGAGCTTCGAAGGCAACCCTGCCTTTCGTCCCGAGTACCGTGTCGCCGAGATGAATGCCGCGACCGATTCCATAGGCGCCAGCCATCGACTCGAGTTTCTCGATTAGTTTTACCGGCTGCATGGCTTGGCCATCCAGAGACACTGGTATACCGCCGCGAAACCCGAGGGTGTGTGTCGAACTCTCTAGCGGCTTCGAAAACGCATTACTCGACAACACCCAGGCCTCCTCCGGAATCGATCCCGCCGATGTCAGGGTTTCCTTGCCGCCGATCGTGATTCCCCACAGCCCGCGGTTGATCGAATAGGCTGAACCCTGGTCCGGCAATGGGAGTCCGTGCTCTTTCAGGTATCGAATTTGTTCATCGCGCTTCCAGTTGTTGTCCCGTACCGGGGCAAGTACCTGCAGATCCGGATTCAGCGTGCGCAACGCCACCTCGAAACGCACCTGGTCATTGCCGGCTGCCGTGCAACCATGGGCAACCGTCGTTGCGTTGCGCATCAACGCCAGCCGCGCAAGTTCCGCGGCCTGCAGGCCGCGCTCGGCGCCGACGCACAGCGGGTAGAACTGACCGCGAAGAACGTTGCCCGCGATCAGAAAACGAAGGACCGAATCAAAGAAAGCGGATTTGCAATCAAGCAATACGTGTTCGCTTGCACCGAGTGCGACGGATCGCTGCCGCAGCTTTGCCGCAGCGTTTGCATCGATACCGCCGGTATCGACCGTGGCAGTAATGATTTCCCGGCCATGGTTTTCCTTGAGCCAGGGCACGCAGAAGGACGTGTCCAGGCCGCCGGAAAAGGCGAGGATGATCGGTGATGTGTCGGCAGTCACTTCTTGCTCCGGGTGGATTGAATAAATCACCAGTGACGGGACGTTGCGCGCCCTATCTTGCTGATCAGGTTTCTTTGTGCTGCAGCGCCTGCAGTCGCCGTGAAAACGGTATCGTCACCGCCGACATTGCCGACGATCTCCGGCCACTCGCAACGGTCCAGTGCAAGCGCCACACGCTGTGCGGCGCCAATTGCGGTGCGAATGACCAGCAGGTTCGGTCCCGCGGATTTCAGGTCGCGCAATAGGTCGGCTACCTGGGCCAACTCGTCATCGCCGACCGAGCCAGCGTCGGGCAGCGTGTAGCCGCCGCTGGTCTTGATAGCGCCTATTTCCCGAAGATCGCGGCTAACACTCGATTGAGTAGCAACAAAGCCCTGCGCACGCAGCGCGGCTACCAGCGATTGCTGGTTTGCGGCTGGGCCCGAGACAAGCAAGCGGCGGATGGCGCTACGGCGGTCCAGCTGGATTTCATTTGAATTCGGCATGGCGACACGTGCATAAATATGTGCATATAAGTAACGTGATGCGCATAACATGTCAAGCGATTATTGCCGATTCGGCCGCGTGTATTGCTAGTATGCGCGATCTTTCGAATGGAGAGCCGGCGTGCCCCTACCCCAAACTGTCGAAATCGAACCCGCCTCGGCGGCAACTGGCACAGTCATCTGGCTGCACGGGCTTGGCGCCGATGGTCACGATTTCGAGCCGATTGTGCCGGAGCTTGCGCTGCCGGACAGCGTCAGTCTGCGCTTCGTCTTTCCACACGCACCGGTTCGACCGGTCACGCTGAACGGCGGCATGCGTATGCGTGCATGGTACGACATTATCAGCCTCGATCGTTCCGGACCGCAGGACGAAGCGGGTATTCGAGCAAGTTCCGCTTCGCTGCTCGAACTTGTTGAACGCGAGCGGGCACGAGGCATAAGCAATGACAAAGTGGTCGTCGCCGGTTTTTCGCAGGGCGGCGCCATCGCGATGCACATGGCGATGCGATATTCGCAAAGGCTGGCGGGATTGATGGCTCTGTCCACCTGGTTGCCGCTGGGCGACAGTTTGTCGGCAGAGGTGATTAACAACGACAAGTCGCAGCCGCGCGATCTGCCGGTCTTTATGGCTCACGGGTCATTCGATCCCATGCTGCCAATCGGCATGGGACAACAATCCAAAGCGGCGCTGGAAAGTGCCGGCTACACAGTCGAGTGGCACGAATACCCGATGGCACACGCGGTATGCGCCGAAGAAATTGTCGACATCCGTAACTGGTTGCTCAGGATTTTTTGACGTCTTCGGTTGAGAAGCGATGGCGTGCGGTGCCGGTCACTTTCCCGGAGGCGTCGAAACTTCGCTCGCAGAACTCCAGCTCGCCCGAGTAGGACCAGAGAATCGTCGTCGAACAACGCGTGCCGTACTCGGGCGAAACGATAAATGGAGCCGACAGGCTTCGTGCCATCGGGAACGGTAGAGTCGAACTGTCGATCTGGTCCACAGGAGCAGGCTGGCGGTCGGCCAGCAGCCGCAGCAGGCTGGGCTCACTGAGCGCATCGCTGCGGACCAGGTCGCGCAATGCCTCGCGGCTGCGCAGCAATTTGTGCCAGGGGGTGTCGAGCGCGGCGTTGCTCAATCCGTAAATGCCCGCTTTCAATACCGAGTATTCGCCAGCGATGTTCGACCCATAAGCAATCTGATCGCTGTCTGCCGCCAGCAAACTGTAGCCGGAATAATTTTTTGCATTCAGAGACGAAGCAAAGTCCTTCGGTGGCGTGACACCGGTTACGAAACTACTGACGATCTCGCCGCGCGATTTGACGCGGCCCGTCGACCGTTGCATTTCGCGATAATTGGTTACTGTGGCAATGCGGCCCCGACGGCTGACGGCCAGCCATGTTCCTCCGGCCTGCAGGTCGCGGCCCGCGAGCACGTGTTTGTGATCCGGCCACCAGTGCGCGTCACGCGCAGGCCTGGAATGAAGTTCGTCCCTGTTCGCCGCAAGCACCAGTCGATAATGCGGGTGGGCCTGCCACGCGAAAACGATCAGGCACACAGGGACATACTCAGGCGTCCTCGAATTCCAGCCAGTCGTCGACCAGTCGTCTTGCAATCGACAAGCGGTAAGGCAGTTTCGGAAACCCGGACTGTAGTTCCTTGCGCGTAAACCAGCGTGCATCCTCAAGTTCGCCGTCGTTCAGGACGATTTCGGAAGAGGCAGCCGACGCTGTAAATCCGAGCATCAGCGAGGACGGAAACGGCCAGGGCTGCGAGCTGTGGTAACTAACGTCGTGGACATCGATATTGCTTTCCTCGAGCACTTCGCGGCGTACGGCATCCTCGAGACTCTCGCCGGGTTCAACAAATCCGGCAATTGTGGAATAGCGGCCCTCGGGCCAGCTCGACTGCCGACCCAAAAGGCATTGCGGGCCATTGGATACGAGCACGATGATGGCAGGATCGACACGCGGGAAGATGGTCTGGGCGCATGCAGGATCGGTGCAGATCCGAGTATTGCCGCCGCATTGTGCCCGTGACGGCGAGCCGCACATTCCGCAGTGCTTTTGTCGACTGTGCCAGATCACCAGCGCCCGTGCGTGCGCTGCCAGGTTTGCTTCATCTGGCGGCAGGATGCTGCCCAGGTAACGCAAGTCGTGAAATTCACCGAGTCCGTCCAGCGGCTTCTCGATGCTTGAATCAATACGAAAAGCAAACGCGGGATGATCGCGAAACACACCGAGAAAAATCAGCTCACCCGGGTCGAGATACGTCGCTGCGGCGTCACGGTCCAGCAATACCGCGCGTGGCGTGTCGCCGGACGCCAGGCACTTGTCGCCCCAGACCGGTACAAAGCGACTTTCCGGACGCAGCAACGCGGCGTCCAGCCACGCGGCGTCCTGGCGCCGGTGACCGGAGCGATCGACAAACGCTCCTGCGAAGGTGTTGTGGCCGTTCATCAAGACCTTTCTCGAACTGTCCCGTAAGCTGTATTTCGCCTGCCAAAAACCTCTGTTGCCACGTCGCGGCGACAACACAGGAAAGTCTACCGGAAACGGACTGCGTTCAGGGGTAGGAATCAATGCTAAGTCAGCGTGCCGCGCGGTGGCTTGCCTCGTTGCCGGCCGATTTCGCAACAGGGGCACTGGTGATGGTCGAGTGCATATGCGTCCTGAACGTAGATGGTTCGACATTCACGGCAGGAGGCGAGGAAAAGTTCATCGTTGCTGCTGATGCTGCGGAGCAGAGTCCAGGCCCACTCGAAACTCAGTCGCGCATTTCTGTGCAGTTGCAGATAGGTCTCAAAGGCACGGCAGACACGATGACCGAATTCCACGTCCGGGCGAGGCCAGCAAGCGTGCACCTTGTTGTCGCTGTCTATGCGCAACAACAGGCTGGCGCAATACAGCGCAATCAGGGTCGTGGCCTCCAGCTGATTGAGCGGATGCTTGACGAACGGTCCGACCTGTTGCGGTGACTTGCCACGCCGCCGGCGCACGGTGCTGTTGCCCGTGTCGCGGAAATAGGTGGCGTAAAGTTTGCGGATGCGATCGTCACTCAAGCCAGTGCACTCCTTGATCGTGCGGGTGCGCGCTTCATGGCGAATCATCCGCAACGCCAGCTCGAACTGGCTTCGCTCGCTCGCATAGCGGTTGTCGGTCAGGCGCATTTATACTCCTTTATGCTAGTTTTGGACCATATACAGTGTTATAAAAGCCTATACGATCCGCTTATGGGAAATCAATCAACTTTTTAGTAACCGGTCAAAACACCAAAAAATGCCGGTGCCAAGGGAGGAGCCATGGAATTTACCGGACCCGAAGCAGCGGATTTCGCCAATGTCCGCGCCCTGAATATCGCTTTTCTGCAACTTGCGCGTAACGGCAAACTGCCACGAACCTGCCTGCAGGGTCTGGATTCGAGGCTGGCGAAGCGCCTGCTGGAGCTGACGGAACGCCAGGCGGAGCGGCTCGCCGGAACTCCATTCCTGCTGTTTTCATTTCGCGAGAGGGACGCCCGATACTGGGATCAGCTTTTCGCGGAACCGCGAAGCCGGGACCTGTTTGCAGTCCCGCCGCCAAGTGGCGACGAGTTTGCGACCCTGGTCGCCGCAGGCCTCGGATTTTCATGGCAGCTGGCGCAACGAAATCCCTTTGCCGCGAGAATACTAGCCGGAGCCAGCCTTCATTGGTGCGAACGCATAAGCGAAAGAACCTTTTTCAGGCTGCTGGCAATCGCCGGTACGCGACACGATCTGCTGCAGCTCCGCTTTCCTGCAGACACTGACCTGTGGGCGAAATTGCTGGACGGTGGCGTCATGCGCCGGGAAAGCATTCGCCACAGTGCCCATCTCAGCGCGTTGCAAACCGTTCTCACCAGCGATCGTTTCGATCAACGGCCGTCATGGCCGGTCGCGGCACGCAAAGTCGCGCCACCGGGATTGCGTATTGCCGAAGAATCGGGAGACCATTGAAGTTCCGCAAAGAATTTTCGCGACGTATACAATACGCCGCGAAATGCATGCACTCTCAATACGAAATCTTCGCAAAATCTACCCGAACGGTGTCGAGGCGTTAAAAGGTATAGACCTTGATGTCGAGGCCGGTGATTTCTACGCGCTGCTGGGGCCGAATGGCGCCGGAAAAACAACCGCCATCGGAATAATCTGCTCGCTAATCAACAAGTCTGCCGGCTCGGTCGACGTATTCGGGCACAACCTGGACAAGGAGCTGGAGGCTGCCAAGGCCTGCATCGGATTGGTGCCGCAGGAAATCAACCTGAATCTTTTCGATACCGTTCAAAATATCGTGCTGAACCAGGCGGGTTATTACGGAATCAATCGTCGGGAAGCGCGGATACGGGCCGAAAAGTATCTGCGGGAACTCAGGCTTTGGGAACGGCGAAAGGAGCCCGCGCGAAATCTTTCCGGCGGCATGAAGCGGCGGCTCATGATTGCACGCGCACTGATACATGAACCACGTCTGTTGATTCTTGACGAACCAACAGCCGGTGTCGATATCGAGATTCGCCGATCAATGTGGGAGTTTCTCAAGGAAACGAACGAGGCGGGCACGACCATTATCCTGACCACGCATTACCTCGAAGAAGCCGAAAGCCTGTGCCGGCACGTTGCGATCATCGACGAGGGAAAGGTTATTGAGAACGCATTGATGAGCAACGTTCTGCGCAAATTACAGAGGGAAACTTTCGTACTTAGTCTTCGAGACCGACTTACCACACCTCCTGTCCTCGACGGATTCGAGACCATGCTTCGTGACGATGGTGATGTCGAAATTGCCGTCGACTCGAAACGGGATTTGAACGAATTGTTTGCGCTGTTGAGCAACCAGGGAATTGCCGTGTCGAGCCTGCGCAACAAGGCGAATCGCCTCGAGGAACTGTTCATACGCCTGGTCGAGAACAAGCAATCCGTTCAATTGCCGGAGAAAGACTGAAATGAATCTGGCCTTGAACTGGATCGGGTTCCAGACGCTGGTTCGAAAAGAATTCATCCGGGTCATTCGTATCTGGGTGCAGACGATCGTACCGCCGGCGATTACGATGACACTCTATTTCATTATTTTCGGCAATCTGATCGGGCGGCGAATCGGCAGCATGGACGGATTCGATTACATGCAGTACATCGCTCCCGGGCTGATCATGATGTCCGTCATCACGAATTCTTACGGCAACGTCGTCTCATCGTTTTTCGGCGCCAAATTCGGGCGGCATATCGAGGAGATGATCGTTTCCCCGATGTCCAACGTCACGATCATCCTGGGTCATGTCGCCGGCGGAGTCATCAGGGGTCTCCTGGTAGGCAGCCTGGTAACCGTCGTCGCGCTCGCATTCACGAGTCTGAAGGTAGAACACCCGTTCGTTACCATTTCGATCATCTTGCTGTCGTCTGTGGTCTTTTCGCTCGCCGGATTCATTAACGCTGTATTTGCGAAGAAATTTGACGACATTTCCATAGTCCCGACATTCGTGCTGACGCCGCTCACATACCTCGGTGGTGTCTTTTATTCGATTTCACTGCTGCCGGTCTTCTGGCAGAAGGTATCGCTGGCCAATCCGATTCTTTACATGGTCAATGCATTTCGATACGGAATACTCGGCGTCTCGGATATCCGCATCGGCTACGCCTACGCGATTATCGGGCTGTTCGTCGCAGGGCTGTTCGGTCTCAGCCTGATGTTGATGAATCGCGGCACCGGCATCAGGGAATAGGACTGGACAACAAAGATGTGTGGTCGATTCGCTTTTTATTCACCGGCAGAGGCAACTGCCGCCCTGTTCGGCGCCGAAACGGTTCATGATTTCAAGCCGCGCTTCAACATTGCGCCCACGCAGGACATTGCAGCCATTCGTCGCAGTGATACAAAAGGCGTGGAAATGACGTCGTTGCGCTGGGGTCTGGTGCCTTTCTGGGCCAAGGATCCGTCGATCGGCAACCGGATGATCAACGCGCGCGCCGAAACGGTTGCCGAGAAGCCATCATTTCGAACTGCATTTCGCAAGCGTCGTTGCCTGATTCCCGCCGATGGATTCTATGAGTGGCATACGGATGCCGGGCAGAAAACCCCGTGGTTCATTTCGCTCGCAAGCAATGAACCGTTTGCGTTTGCAGGGTTGTGGGAGAGCTGGTCGGACAAGGAGACAGGCGAAACACTGGAGACCGCGACTATTATCACCACGGCCGCAAACGACTTCATGAGTCGATTGCATCACCGGATGCCGGTAGTCACCGCAGCGGACAAGGCAGACGACTGGTTGCAGGGTGCAGAAGGAGCGCTGGAAAAGCTGATAGGCAATTCACCACGGTTTCGCGCGTGGCCGGTGGATCGACGTGTCAACAACGCACGCAATGAGGGCCGCGAACTGATAGACGCGGCCGGCGACACTATTTCCGCTTGAATTGTTGAGGATCGAGGCACTCCTGGGTACCGACGACCAGCGTACCCGGACCGCCGTGAACGCCGACTGCCGAGCCGAGGTTGGTCACACTGCTACTCCGCAAACGTGGCAGGCGCGTTCTCAGCAAGGATTCCAGTTCGAGCGCTTCGTCGAGGCATACCGCATGGCCGATCGCCAGGCGAATCGGCCGGTCTCGTGGCACCCGCCTCGCGACAAAAGCTGCAAATTTCGGCAGGCGGTTGAGTTTTCCGGGCAGAATACCTCTTGCCTTTATGGCGCCATCATTGGTCGTTCTCAGGACGGGCGTGACATGCAGGAGGTCAGCCAGCTTACTGACCGTTGCTGGAACACGGCCTCCCCGTACTGCATAGCGCAGATCACGAACCATGGCGAAAGTGTGGGTAACGGGGATCGCTGCGGCGATCGCCACGAGCGCCGACTCGGCATCCAGCCCGGCATCGGCGCATTCGGCAGCGAAGACGGCAAGCAAGCCCTGCCCAAGCGACGCGTTTCGCGAATCGACGACATGAATTTTGCCCGGGCCTGCGGTTCGTTGCGCGGCAGATACCGCAGCCTGCCAGGTACCGCTCACAGAAGGACTGAGATTGACGGAAATGACGTCGCGAAAATGACTGGCGAGAAACTGGAATTGGCGCCGAAAATCGCCAGGCGCCGGTTGCGAGGTCGTCGGATGGGCCGGATTGCGATCCAGTTCGCGAAAGAACTCTTCAGACGTAATGCTGACTTTGTCGAGGTAACCGCGATCGCCGAACTGGATTCGTGCCGGTACGATATGAATATCCAGTTTCTCGAGCGCGTCGTCGTCTATGTCGGCCGCCGAGTCGGTGATCACTGCAAAAGCGATCCGCTTGTCGTGACTGCTGTGCACCTGTCGCAGCATGTCATCGGCCTTTTCCTGGGCCAGCACTCCGTATTGGCGTGCAATATCGAAAACGGCGGCCGGCTCATTGACATGGATGTGGATCCTCGCTTTTCGCTTGGTACCGGCAAGAACCAGTGAATCCCCTGTCTCGCTGAGTGCTTCGCGAAGCTTCCTGCGATCGATGTTTTCCCCGGTGACAATGCATTCGGTGCAATAGCGGAAAGCCGGTTCATCGCCTGCTTCGGGCATGTCGTCAGGCTGCAGCGCCACAATTTGCCCGGCAATCGCCGGCTCTTCGACGTGCAGTCCGTGTATCAGGAAGTTGGCGAAACCGTCGATCAACGCCACGAATCCTTTGGCGCCTGCGTCGACGACGCCCGCCTTGCGCAGTTCCTCGAGCTGATTCTGGGTGCGCACGAGCGCCTTACGCATGGTCTCGACGGCCTTGCCCAGCAAATCAGGGAAAGCAATATCCGATGTGTTCGACAATTGTTCCTGCAAACTGTCGGCGAATGCCCTTATCACGGACAGTATTGTGCCTTCTCTCGGTTTGGCGAGCGCATCATGCGCGTACTCGCTGCCGCGTGAGACGGCATGCGAAAAGGTATCAGCGGTAAACCTTGCAAGATTTTCCGCCGAATCGCTCATTCCCTGGAAAAACTGCGCGATGATTGCTCCGGAATTGCCGCGCGCACCGTCGAGCATTGCGTCGGCAACCGATTCGAGCATCTTGCCGAGTTGATCGCCGTGCGGCGCCTTCAGGACACCAAGCGCGGCGCCGAGGGACAGGCTCAGATTCGTGCCGGTATCGCCGTCAGCTACCGGGAATACGTTGATTCTGTTCAGTGAGTCCTGTTCGAGGATGACACGATGAATACCGCAGCGCAGCGCCGTGGCGAGCATGTCGGCGTGCAGCTGTGTATGCGGAGCGGGCAATGTACTCAAGATCGGAGCCGCCTGCGGACCGGCTATTCGCGTGGCAACAGGAACCGCTGGCCCTGATGCTCGAGAATAACGCCTTCAGGAGTGATCTCTCGTATCTGCGGTCCTTCATCCAGTGTGGCGTTCTCGCGATATCGGCTCATATTTATAAAGACGAACCGCTCGGCCGGCGTTGCGCTGTAGACGTGAATGTCGAGGTGCAGGTCCGGCAATTGCAACGATCCGTTTGACCGCAGTTCGTTGAATGTATCTGGCCCGTCCACGACTGTTGCCCTGCTGACATTGGTGGCGGGTTTCGCATCGGAGTGCTGTCGGGGCGGGAGGGTATGGGGTGGCTCGCTTGCCACGGTTGCGGGCTGACTGCGTTTTGCATCGGCAACGATCTCCGAAAAGCTCTCCGCCACGGGCTCCGGTGCAATTTTCGCGGCCGTGTCTGCCGGCCGCAGCTCTGGCGTTACTGCCGGTGACGTATCGGAACGAAGCATCAAGCCGAGCAACACGACGAAATTGACAGCCAGAAGCGCAACGACAATCCATATCCAGGTACTGTTGCCGGATCCGCCCTTGCCCTGTGGTACGTCGGCAATTCCGGGCGTGCCCTTGCGCTGTCGCTCGGATTCCGATTTTTTCAATGCATCTAGAATGAATGACATGATGTGTTCCGGATTGTAAGACTCATTGACCGCTGCTCAGCCGCGGTGTGCCTTCGAGCGCCAGCAAAGAATTGATGTAGATCAACGTTTGTTGCCCGGCAAGCCCGTCGACCTGCAGCCGATGGCGCTGTTGGAACGCTTTCAATTGCTGTTCCAGCTCTGCATCGAACAGATTCGAATCCGGGACCGCGCCGCGATACTCGGAGTCGAGGGCCGCCAGGCTCTGGCGCAGCCAGAGAACATTTTCGCTGCGCATGCCGCGAGCGATCGGCGCTGCATCACCGTTCGGCGGCCGCCAAAGCAACATGAACTGGCCGAACCACAAGTCGGAGATTTCTTCCAGCGGAAAAGTTTCGCTGTACTCACCGGCCCTGAGTGTGCCGCGTGAATCGTCTGCTGATATCAGCACGGGACGATAGCTGATGCCGTCGCTGCCGGTCAGGGTAAGCACAGCTGGCCGGTCCAACTGGCGTACTGTGTTCAGGGTCCCGCGCTGGAACAGGCAGCTAAGTCCCTGTGCTTCCGCCTGAGCACACGCGGTCCCGGCCGCAGGGTCGTAAGCGATGCCCCACAGCTCGGCGAGGGTAAGCATGGCCGATTCCATATCGGCTGCAGCGACCGATTCCTGCAGAAATTCTTCTACCGTCATAGCGGGCGCCGCGGTCGTCGCCGGTTCGCCGTCCGTGACCTCGGCTGGAATATTTGCCGCATTTGCGATGACGATAGGCTGACTGAGCGGTGTCGTGTCGGGGGGAGGCGATTTGTCGTTGCCTGGCCAGATCGACAGCACTATTAAAATCGCGGCGACAACGCCTGCAATCGGCAAGAGCCACTTGATTACGCGAGGCGTCAGCGACTGGCCCGAAACTTCCGCCGCGGCACGCCGCACCAGCCGGCGATTCACCTTGCGCGTTTCACGACTGTAAGCGCCTAGCAGCGAGCGGTCGCAGATCACGTTCATGATCCTCGGTATGCCGCCCGACAGGCGATAGACTTCGCGTTTGGCGCCTTCGTCGAATATCTCACCGAGCGCCCCGGCGACCCGCAAACGGTGATCGATGTATCGGTTGGCCTCGTCCTTCGACAACGGTTCAAGGTGATAGCGGCCGGTAACTCGCTGTGCAAGCTGCCGCAAATTGTTTTGTGCGAGTTTTTCGCGCAATTCGGGTTGTGCAATCAGAATGATCTGCAGAAGTTTCTGCTTGGCCGTTTCGAGGTTCGTCAGCAATCGCAATTGCTCGAGTACGTCGACTGACAGGTTTTGCGCTTCGTCGACCAGCAGTATCGTCCGGCGCCCGGCCGCGTGTGCTGCCAACAGGTGCCAGTTAAGCGCGTCGACGAGCGCCTTGGTGCTGTTTCGTTCCTGAGGAAGCGCGATATGCAGCTCCTCGCAGATCGCCGTCAGGAACTCGACGGCCGACAGGTGCGGATTCAGTATCAGCGCCACGTCCACCTTGTCAGGCAGTTGGCTCAGCAGCGTTCGGACCAGTGTCGTCTTTCCGGTGCCGACTTCGCCGGTCAACTGGATGAATCCGCCACTCTCGGTAACACCGTAAACCAGGTGCGCGAGGCCCTCGCCGTGACGCTCACTCATGAACAGGTAGCGGGGATCCGGCGTAATGGAGAACGGTTTTTCGTTCAGCCCGAAGAACTTCGTGTACATAGATTGAACCGTCTGCTACGGATGGAGCCGTTCGCCATTAGGCCATATGCCTGATTCTACACGAATTATGATCGGTCCAATGTGCGTGCCCGGCCGACCGCGAGCGCGCCGAAGCGTTCCCGTATGCGATCAACTGCCTGATCGACATCGTCCTTTCCCGTTTCCGGGAGCGATGCGAACAGATCCCGCTGCCCATCCGCTGCCAGCTCTGACCCGCCGACACCAAGCAGGCGAATGCGTGCCTCCGGATGCTCTGCGAGCCAGGCAGCCAGCAGTTGTTTCGCCATTTGGAACAACTGATCGGTGCTGCAGGACGGGGGATGAATGCTTCGCTGACGGGTGTACGTCGTAAAATCGGCCTCACGGATCTTGACCTGTATGGTTCCTGCAACGAGCTTCCGGGAGCGCAGCCGTGCGGCAGTTTTTTCCGCCAGTCGAAGCAGCTCGCGATTCATAACGACAACGTCGCTCAAGTCCTGGTCATAGGTCTCCTCGGCACTGATGGATTTCTCGTCGCGCGAAGCAACGACCGGCCTGTCATCTATCCCGGACGCGCGCTGTCGCATGCGTTCGGCAAAACGGCCGAAGACGGAGGTTAGATCCCGGCGCGATGCGTTACGCAGGTCAGCAATCGTATATATGTGGAATTTCGCAAGCTTTGCGAAGGTTTCCCGCCCGACTCCGGGAATTACTCGCACCGGAAGCGGATCGAGGATTGAGTGTATGTTTTCGTGCGTAATGACTACCAAGCCGTCGGGCTTCTCCAGATCGGAAGCAATTTTTGCCAGCAGCTTGTTCGGTGCGACACCAACAGACGCAGTCAATTCGGTAACGCTGCGAATCTGATTCTTGATCCGAAGCGCGATGCTGTTCTCGGAGCCGAACAAGCTGCGGCTGTCCGACACATCGAGAAATGCTTCGTCGAGAGAAAGTCCCTCGACCAGCGGCGAATAAGTACGAAAGATCTCGAATATCTGCTGCGAGACGCCCTGGTAATGGGCCATACGTGGCGGAACCCGCAGCAATTCCGGACATCGACGCATTGCATCCCGTATCGGCATCGCCGAGCGGATTCCGAACCGCCGCGCTTCATAACTGGCCGCCGCAACAACGCCGCGATTGCTGCCGCCGCCAACGACCAAGGGTTTTCCACGAAGCTCCGGGTTATCGCGCTGTTCGACAGATGCGTAGAAGGCATCCATGTCGATGTGCAGAATCTTTCGATCGTTGCTCACAGTCAACTTCCTACATCGGCCTGTCGACAATGTACCGGGCAAGCCAGCGTAGCGGGTCCGCCGATTTTCCGTACACCTCAAGACTGGCGAGCCCCGCGTCAAGCAGCTCGGCGCAGCGGCGGCGTGATTCCTCGATGCCGAACAGTGCCGGCCATGTCGCCTTGGATTTTTTCAGGTCCGCCCCGGCCTGCTTGCCTATGACATCAGTATTTCCTTCGACATCAAGTATGTCGTCACGGATCTGAAATGCGAGTCCGAGACATTCGGAAAAATGTCGAAGCGCGGCTGACCTGGCGTCGGAGATCCCGTTCGCCAGGCAACATGCCGACATGACTGACGCGCGAATCAGGGCCCCGGTCTTCAATCCGTGCATCAGTTGCAGGTCCTGCTCCGAGATAGCGCGACCTTCGGAAGCAAGGTCGATGGACTGGCCGCCGGTCATGCCCAGTGAGCCACAGGCCTCACCGATGATGCCGATGATGCGGACCTTTTCCCGATCGTTGAGGCTCTCCGCCGTCGACAATACCGTGAACGCCAGTGGCTGCAGCGCGTCCGCCGCCAGGATCGCCGTTGCCTCGTCGTATTGGCGGTGCACCGTCGGCATTCCGCGGCGAAGATCGTCGTCATCCATTGCTGGCAAGTCGTCATGCACCAGTGAAAATGCGTGGATGAGTTCGATGGCGACGGCGGCGGGGTCCAGTCTTGCCTCGTCGACACCGAGGCATTCGCCGGTCGCGTAAATCAGCAGCGGCCGGATTCGCTTGCCACCGTTCAATACCGCGTAACGCATGGCCTCGTGCAATCTTTCCGGGGTTCGCTCAACGGGTGGAAGCGCCCGGTCGAGACAGCTGGATACACGCTCCGTGTAATAGGCAACTTTTTTTTCGAATGCCATGGACAAAGTTCTGTTCCCCGATACCGGGGCAAGCCTACACGGATTCCGCGTGGGCTGCGTCTGCCGTACCATACCGGCGAAAGCCGCATGCCGGCTGGGCTATAATCCGCCCCCCGTCGCCGATGCAGAGTATCCGGAATTCAGCCATGCGTGCTACAGCACAGGCGCAGCCCAATATCGCGCTGATCAAATACTGGGGAAAACGAGACGCAGCGCGCAACCTGCCCGCCGTGAGTTCCCTGTCGCTGACGCTCGATTCCCTGTGGACCCGCATGAGTGTCCAGTTCGACGCGACACTTGGCGCCGACCAACTCGAAGTGAACGGTGAGCCGGCTACCGGCATGCTGACACGCGTGTCACGTTGCCTTGATAGGGTTGCCGGCAGCAGCCGCGACTTTGCGACGGTTCGAAGCGACTGTAATTTTCCGATCGCGGCGGGGCTGGCGTCTTCCGCATCGTCATTCGCGGCGTTGGTAGTTGCTGCGAGCGAAGCGGCAGGCAAAAGCCCGGACACTCTGGCGCTGGCACGACTGGCCGGAGCGGCATCAGGTTCCGCCGCGCGCTCCCTGTATCCCGGCATTGTGCTGCTGACCGCCGGCAGCGACGACATTGTCGTGCAATCTATTGCAGATGACTGGCCGCTTGAGCTGGTTGTCGCCGTCACGGAAGAATCCGCGAAACCGGTAAGCTCGGGTGAGGCAATGACACGGAGTGCCGAGTCGTCCCCGTTCTACGCCACCTGGGTAGCTCGGCAGGACGAGGACATCCGGTCCGCGCTCGATGCCGTGAGTCGCCGGGACTTCCTCGCGCTGGCGGCTGTTTCCGAACACAATTGTCTGAAAATGCATTCGGTAATGTGGGCATCGCGGCCACCGATCGTCTATTGGAACCATGCGACGCTGACTTGCATGCAAACGGTGCGCCGGCTCCAGTCGGATGGCCTGCCGGTGTTCTTCACGATCGATGCGGGACCGCAGCTCAAAGCAGTTTGTCTTCCCGAGGCCGCCCCGGCGGTCGCGTCGGCCTTGTCCGAAACGCCAGGCGTCGGCCGAATACTGCGTAGCGGCCTGGGGGCCGGAGCACGTCGGCTGCAGGAAACATGAGGGCCGTGTCTGCCAGTGCACCGGGCAAGATCGTCCTGTGTGGCGAGTACGCCGTGCTTTTCGGTGCACCCGCTGTCGTGACCGCTGTCGACTGCCGTGCGCGTGTTGAGGTCAGAATCATCGCCGGCAACGAGAGCCGGTTGAGTGTCCCGGGCATGCACGCGGCAACGGCCAGGTTTCGACGCGAAGGGCCGGGGGAGTTTCATTGGTCAGCAGCACGTTACCGCCTGGTAGAGGAGGTCATCGATGCACTTGATCAGTCGAAATTGCCTGCGATCGCGTACACGCTCGATACGCAGGCGTTTCGCGATGAGAGCAGCGGCAAGAAGATCGGATTTGGCTCGAGTGCGGCGGTCGCAACGGCGCTGGCAGCAGCTCTGCTTACCTTGCTCGATTTGCATTCGGATGTGCATGCTGTCGCTGCCAGTGCGCATTGGGCATACCAGTCCGGAACAGGCAGTGGCGTCGATATTGCTGCCAGTGTAACCGGCGGTACGCTGCGGTTTGAGAAAAGCGACGTTCCGGACATCAGGGCGCTGCATTGGCCGGACGGTCTCGAATACTCGATCCTGTGGAGCGGCCATCCCTCCAGTACGACCAGAATCCTGCGCCGGCTGGATACTCGCAGTGCGGCAGTACGGCCGAGCGGCGTGGCGCTTTCTGTTGCCGCTCACGAAGTAGCGAACCTGTGGGAGACTGGTTCGACGAGCAAGCTGCTTGGCGGGTTGCGCGACTATGTCTCAAAGCTGCAGCAGTTCAGTGAGGACCACGCCATAGGTATCTTCGATGCGGGCCATCAGCAATTGCTCGAGCCTGCGGAGGCCCTGGGATTGGTGTACAAACCCTGCGGCGCCGGCGGCGGCGACATAGGCGTCGTGTTCGGTACCGACAGCAGTGCGATCAGCGAATTCTGCAAGCACGCTGAAAGCAACGGATTTGCGCGGCTTGACCTGGCGGTGTCTTCGCCGGGAGTATCAAGCAACTGGCATAAGGAAGCGTAGTGGATTCGCGTATCAGCAAGTTCTATCGCATGAGCATTGACGAAAGACTTTCGTTGTTGCGCGAACGTGGTGTCATCGACGAGAAGATCCTGGGACAACTTGCAAGTAGAAAAGGCATGTTGTCGCCGGATTCTGCAGATCGAATGGTCGAAAACGTTGTCGGCGTGTTCGGCCTGCCCCTTGCTGTCGCGCCGAATTTCCTGGTGAACGGGAAGGACTACGTAGTGCCGATGGTGGTCGAAGAGCCATCGGTTATCGCTGCAGTCAGCTCCGCGGCCGCCGTGATCCGGCAGTGCGGCGGATTCACCGTCAACAGCACGGAGCCGATACTGATCGGCCAGATTCACCTGTGCGATATCGAGAATGCCGACGATGTCGTCGCGCGCCTGCAGGCCGGGAAAAACAAAATTGTAGCTGCAGCTAATGCGCTGCAACCGCGGCTTGTTGAACGTGGCGGTGGAGTCGTCGATATCGAGCTTCGAAAACTGACACTGGATGATGGTCGCCGGGTAGTTGCGCTGCACTTGCTTGTCGATACACGCGATGCGATGGGCGCTAATACCGTCAACACGATGTGCGAAGGTATTGCTGCCGAGGTCGAAACGATCGGTGGTTGCAAGGCGAAACTGAAAATACTTTCGAATCTCGCTGACCGCTCCCTTATGACGGCCCGGGCGCGCATCGTACTCGATAGCCTCGGAAAGAATGCAGCGGCCGTACGGGACGGTATCGTTCTGGCCAACGACCTGGCGCTTGCGGATCCCTATCGGGCGGCGACACACAACAAGGGCATCATGAACGGCATGGACGCAGTAGCCATTGCAACCGGCAATGACTGGCGCGCACTTGAAGCCGGAGCACACGCATTCGCGGCACGCGACGGCGCCTATAGAGCGTTGACTGCCTGGGAGATTGCCGAAAATGGCGATCTCGAGGGACGTCTTCAGGTGCCGGTGCGGATGGGAATCGTGGGAGGAACCCTGCATTCGAACCCCGCCGCTGTCGTCGGCCTGTCGATAGCCAACGTCGCCTCGTCGCAGGAGCTCGGCGAGCTGATGGCTGCCGTGGGTCTCGCGCAAAACTTTGCCGCACTGAGGGCACTGGCCGGTGACGGCATACAAAAAGGTCATATGCGGCTGCATGCACGCAGCGTCGCGTCAGCAGCCGGAGTACCGAAGCGATACTTCGATCGCGTTGTCAAAGCGATGGTCGATAGCGACGACATCAAGGAGCGCAGGGCCAGGGAATTGCTCCTCGAGTTTTCGTCTCGTCGCATCGTCAACGCTGGCAAGCCGCGCGGTTCGGGCAGAGCCGCCGGCAAAGTTATCCTGCTCGGCGAGCATGCGGTGGTTTACGGGCAGCCGGCGCTTGCACTACCGATCAGCGACGCCATCGGCGTGTCGGTATTCGACGCAGAATCTGGCAGCCACCTGAGAATCCCGGATTGGGGCATTGACCAATCTGCGGCGTCCGGCGAAGCCATTGCCGATGGCGTGATGGCACTTCTTCAATTTCTCGTCCGCAAGCTCGGTATTCAGGGTACCGGCCTGCGCATCGAGGTTGATGCGAGCATTCCACCAGCCGCCGGACTGGGTTCGTCTGCCGCTCTTGCGGTGGCAATCATCCGCGCGTTGAGCGATGCCTTCGATCTGGGGATGGCCGACAATTCCGTGAACGAGCTTGCGTTCGAGTGCGAGAAACTGGCCCATGGCACACCGTCTGGCATCGACAATACGCTGGCGGTGTATGACCGGCCGATTGTGTTTTCGAACAAGGGGTCGGGCACGTTCAACGAGCTGGACATCCGGGATAGGGTGCCGCTGGTCATTGCCTGCAGTGGGACGCGCGGCAGCACCCGGGTGCAAGTTGATGGTGTGCGCAAGCGTTGGCAGCTGAACAAGAATAGCTATGAAGGAATCTTCGAGCAGATCGGTCGAACCAGTCTTGCAGGCGCCGATGCATTGAGCTCGTCCGACTTTGTAAATCTTGGGTCGCTGATGAATATCTGCCAGGGTCTGCTGAATGCTTTGGGGGTTTCGACCCCCGTTCTCGAAGAAATGGTCGACATAGCCCGTTCGAATGGTGCTTTGGGAGCAAAATTGACCGGCGGTGGTGGTGGCGGCTGTGTCATTGCGCTGTGTCCGGGAGTGGAGGCGCAGGTCTCCACAGCCTTTTCGGCAGCCGGGTTCGAACTGATCGAAGGTGCACGGTTTGATGGCGGCGGGAACTGAAGATGAGCAGCGAGTATTCTGAACACAGAATCGTTTCGGCGGAGTCCGAAGAATTGATTCTCGTAAATATCGATGACAGCGACGCCGGCTACCTGGATAAGGGTCAATGTCATGACGGCGACGGAGTTCTGCACCGTGCGTTTTCACTTTTTCTGTTCAATTGCGATGGCGAACTCTTGTTGCAACAACGCTCGGCAGACAAGCGGCTCTGGCCCCTCTACTGGTCCAACAGCTGCTGCAGCCATCCGCGGCGCGGCGAATCCCTGCAACTGGCAACACAACGACGTCTCGCGGATGAGCTGAATGTTTCAGCCGAGCTGGAGTTCATTTACAAGTTCGCGTACCAGGCTTCCTACGGAGAAGCCGGTTCGGAAAACGAATTGTGTTCGGTTTTTCTTGGCCGCTGCGAAGATGACGTAATTGCAAACAAGACCGAGATTGCCGCGGTTCGCTTCGTGAAAGCACGCAACCTGGCCGACGAGTTTCGGACAATGCCAGAGAAATTCACGCCGTGGTTCAGCATGGAGTGGGATCAGCTGAATTCGACCTTCCGCGAACCGCTGGCCCGTTACGCCGATCTAGCCTAGCAGGCTCTATCAACCAACGTATCGGTAGTATTCGATGCCGAGATCCTGAAATTGGCGCTGATCCATATTACCGACCTTGTCGATGACGAACTCGTGACGTGGCAGGTAATCCAGCCCTGCCGCGCGACGCCCGTCGTGCAATGCCTCATACTGTGACGCATTGAGGTCAACGGCGAATTCCATTGCAGCTGCGAAACTTATGTTTTTTGTTGCGTCGCGCCAGCGATCGCCGACATAGAAAGGAATGACTTCTGCTGCGTCGCCGCTGCCGTAACCGAGGGTTAACAATTCTTCTCCGGCCTGCAGTCTATCTTCATCCAGTGCCTGTTCGAATCCGGCTGCCAGCCATGCCGGCAGCGCGGCCGTGTACAGGTTTCCGAGATCGAGCATGGTGTCGCTTCCGAGTGCGAGCTTGTCGAGGATTTCGCGCCGATATTTGCGTGACGCACGAAATACTCTGAATACGGCCATCGTCATCGGATAGGCCTCGTAGTTCAGCTGTTCCGGATTGGCCAGCAGCACGACCTCCGGCTTGCTGGTCATTTCCCCGAGAAGCGCGTCGGGTTCCATGCCGGCCTCATAGCAATAAGATGCAAGTTCCGCCTGGTCCTCAGCGCTGCCGTTTCCCAGCGCAAAAAGATACGCGACGGCCAGCCCGGTCTCCGGCATCCGCCGGTACGGGCGGTGCATGAATACCGTCTTCAGGGAGCGCAGGTAGTCGATCGCGACGAGACCGCGCTTCGCGTACATATCAGTGAGAGCGTGCAACGTTTCGTCGATATAGCAGGTGGTCGAATACTTGCCGTTGAATACCGGAAAGTCCTGAACCTGGTGGCTCTCGCTTCGGTCCTGACCACAGAATCGCAGCATCGGTTTGCGAAAGTCGATTATTCGGTAGTCGGATGCCGAACCGGATCGGATAAGGTCCACTTCTGCGAGTGTCGGGTTTTCTTCGAGTAGCATCGCAACGGCACCGGCCCCCTGCGTCGGCTCACCACTGCTGCCCCGTGCATACTCGGCGATATCCGCGCAGACAACGATAGCCTGACTCCCGGCGCCGTCCAGCGCCAGGTGACGAATGGCACCCTTCATGCCATAAACGCCGCCCAGGCAGGCATGCTTGAATTCGGGAACTTCGCAGCTCCTGGCAATGGCAGCCTTGCCTTGGCCGACCAAAGCGCGGTCAACCATGCCTTTTACAATAATCGCGCCCGCGGAGTTGTCGGTACTGGACTCCGTTCCCAGGCCGAGGAACTTTACCCGGGCCGGGTCAATATCGTATTGACGAATCAGTCGCATGACCGCGGTCGCGGCCATCGTATAGACGCTTTGCTGCGGGCCACGAACGCGGAAACTCCGGCCGACGACTTCCCTTACTTTCGGCCACTGGTTTCCGGTCCAGTCACACCAGTCCTCAAGCCACACGCGATAGGGCGGCACGTATGCCGATAACCCGCTGATCCCTATAGGTTTTTTATTCATAGTGGTGACTTGTCCGCTAACCCGGGCAGAAAAGCACGTGTGCGCACCGGGTCCAGCCTGCGAATTCTATTAGCCTCAACCCATCCGCTCAAGCGGGGCACGACAGTTGTTCTGCGCTTTAGCTATTCGACTGTGATTGTTATTGGTTCCGAATAGACGGGCGGTTCGTGCGGAATATGCAGATGATCGGCAAAAAGCAACTGCAACGTGTGTTCGCCGGGCGGCAGCGTCCTCTCCGTTGTGGTACTGGCGTCGCCGAAATGCACGTGATTCGCATCGGCCGGAACCGGATAATTCAGGTCGGGCAAGTCGGTATCTATCAGCAGGTGGTGGTGGCCGGCATTCGGCGTTTGCTCGCCGGCGCGCACAACCGTCATGCCCTCGATGCCAAACTCCACCTTGAATGTTTCCGGCAAAATGTCGCCATCCCGCGGTGAGATGAAAAACACCCGCGCATCCTCGGGCGCCCGGGTTCGAACCTGCATCTGAACCGCGGGCTCGGCGGGCGGCACCGACACCTCAGCCGCCGGAGCAGATTCCTTGTTCTGGCTGCACGCCCCCACCAGCACGAGGTTCATGATTGTCAAAGTAAACCGGCAGGATCTCGCTTTCATCGTTTTCTCCAATTAAATGCAAGGGTCAATATCGTAGTCGCTATGCATCTGAACCCGCTCACATCGAAAATGCAGCAATAAGCGTTGCAATAAACATAACCAGCGCGAAACCAACGGCATATGCCATGACAAGTATGAGGTACTTCGACGATGTCATGATATGTCCTTGTGCATAGACGTGTCGCATCGCTTTGTACAAATAGACAGGAATATACAAAGATACCGAGACAACCGTCAGGATGGTGATCGCTTCTGGAATGGAGGCAACAGCCCCGATTCTGGAAAACAAAATCTGCAGCGTAAGTACCAGGAAAAAGAACGCGTGGAAGTGCAAGACGAACAACAAGTGCTCGACATAATAGCGTTTCGATAGTGGATAGAGAATTTTCAATACCAGCGCCATCAAAGGTAATAGGATGAACAACGCTGCCGGCACATTGTCGAGAAGTTTGCGCGTAAAATCACGCCCGCTGTTGGCCTGCACCCTCTCGCAGACCTGTAGCAAGCGCTCTTTCGTGAGCCGCTTCGCCAGCCATTGTGGCAGTTCGGTTTGTTCATGGTCGTCGAAAGAGCAGCTTGCTGAGCCGTCTTTGTCATCGATCGATATACTAAATCCTCCTTTGTTCGCCTTTTTCAGCTTCTCTCGCTGTTCTTCCCCGATAACCACGCCGGCATCGTCCAGGTCCTTGAGGACCTGCGACCCGACGTTTTCAGCGCTCTCCTCGGGTGCGTCGGCGGTATCGTGATCTGCCGGCACGGATTCCGAGACTTCCTCAGGTTCGAAAAGTATTTGCAGATTCTCCTTCGGATCGAAAAAGGCAACCAGGAAAAAAACAATACTGAGTACGAGGTAAGTGCGAAACGGCGGCATGAACCGGGCTCGCCTGCCTTCAAGATAGTCTCTTGTCAGAAGGCCGGGACGGGCGAAAAGCGGAATCAGGGTACGCCAAAGCCGTGAATCCAGCTCGAACAGATCGCCGAACGCGTCACTGACCAGTTCCCACAGGCTGATTAGCCGGCTGCGTGCGCGTTGCCCACAGTTCGCACAGTACTGGCCGGCGAGTATTGCTTTGCAATTCAGGCAGTGCTCTGCCGGCATGGCATCGGCGCCATGCATGGCATGCAGAATTCTGCGGCTGGCTGAGAATCTATCGCCGAAGCGATTTATGCCGGCCTGACGCATGGCGACGGCCGGGCCGTCCAGATAACGCTCCAGGTCGGCTTCACTCTCGATGTGATAGTGGGTGACGCGTTGTGCGCGGCCCTGACCGTCGTTTTCCAGCGTGAAGGTTCGGGCCTTGAGGAAGCCCGGTATTGCGAGCATCTCCTCGATATGATCTGCATGCCAGGCGTCGAATTCCCCGACAATATCCTGTTCTACGGCAAGCGAGACCTCGTAAACGACTCCGGGTCCGCTGGTCATGGGTGGATCGCTTAGCCTTCTTTCTTCTTGCCGGCCGTATCCGTCGCTTTTTTGGCTGTCCGTTTCTTCGATGGCTTTTTCGCTGCTGCTCTCTTGCTGGTTGCTGCTGCCGACCCGCTGCTGTTGGCAGTATCGGAGCGGCTGAGTTCTGCCGGATCGAAATCATCAACCGACAGCAGATGCAGCACTTTCGCGTGATAGTCGCGCAGATCGGCAGCCTCTTTGGCGGTAATGACCTGACCTCGTTCGGCTTCGTCAATCTGGTAACCGAAATAGTCGGCCTTGATAAGTCCTTCCTTGCGTGCCAGCCGCAGCCTGGTTTCCAACGGCTCGTATTTTTCAGTCAGCTCAAGCGCCTCCTGCAATAGCCCGAGCGGGCTGCCGGGCTCCAGCGTCCTATAGGCTTGCTGGCACAGTCGCTCCCGCGCCTCGCCACTGTGGGTCATCAGGTCAACGACCGTGCGGCTCAGTTCGTCAGACGGGGCAGAGTATGTACGGCCTCTGGGGAAGATAAAACAGCGCAGGAAAAATGCCACCGGACGATTCGGAAAGTTTCGTAAAAAGCTGTGCAACTGTTCCTGCGCCCGATACATCAACGTCCGTACCGACCACTCGACCAGCGGCAGGTCCGACGCGCGCCGTCCTTGGTTTTCAAAATGCTTCAGTACCGCAGAAGCCAGGTACATTGAACTCAATACATCTCCAAGTCGCGCCGACAGCAGCTCCTTGATCTTCAGTTTGCCGCCAAGTGTCAGCATTGCGAAATCCGTCGCCAGTGCAAACGCGGCGCTGTAGCGGTTGATATTCTGGTAGTAACGACGGGTCGGCGTATTCAGTGGCACCCGGCTGAACTTGGCATGAGTCAGTGCGAGAAAGAATGACCTCGCCATGTTGCTGATCGCGTAGCCAATGTGCGAGAAAAGCGCCTCGTCGAATTCGAGCAGCCCCTTTTCCTTGTTTTCTTCCTGGGCCGCCTGCAGCTCGCGCAACACAAAAGGATGGCAGCGCATGGCGCCCTGACCGAAAATTATGAGGCTGCGCGTCAGAATATTCGCGCCTTCAACAGTGATCGCAATCGGTGTAGCCATGAATCCGCGACCGACATAGTTTTTCGGTCCGAGCATGATGGCCTTGCCGCCATGCACATCCATCGTGTCGTTTGCGACGCTGCGGCCAAGTTCCGTGCAGTGATATTTGAGAATAGCGGAAGGTACTGCCGGTTTCTCACCCTGGTCGATGGCCCCGGAAGTCACGGAAATGGCGGCGTTCATTATATAAGTGTTGCCAGCAATTCTTGCCAGTGCCTCGCCAACACCGTCGAACTTTGCAACCGGCAAATTGAACTGACGGCGTATGCGCGTGTAAGCGCCGGAACCGTAGGTCGCTGCCTGGCTACCGCCTGCAGCACTCGATGGCAACGTGATCGCACGGCCAACGGACAACAATTCGACCAGCATCTTCCAGCCCTTGCCAGCCATTTCTGTGCCGCCAATGATGTAGTCAAGGGGTACGAATACATCTTTGCCCGATGTTGGCCCATTCTGAAACGGAATCGTCAGCGGATAATGGCGCCGGCCGACTACGACGCCGGGCGTGCTCGTCGGGATCAGGGCTGCGGTGATTCCATAATGACTGACTTTGCCGATCAGATGGTCCGGGTCATAGAGTTTGAATGCCAGGCCAAGAACTGTCGCCACTGGAGCGAGCGTAATGTAACGCTTGTCCCAGTTCAGCCTGATGCCGATTATTTCCTTTCCTTCCCATTGGCCTTTGCAGACGACGCCGCTGTCGATAAGTGCGGCGGCGTCGGAACCCGCCTGTGGCGAAGTCAGTGCGAAGCAGGGGATCTCGTCACCTGAGGCAAGTCCGGGAAGATAACGATTTTTCTGCTCTTCGGTTCCGTAATGCAACAGCAGCTCGGCGGGGCCGAGAGAATTCGGTACACCCACAGTCGATGACGCCGTTGTGCTGCGACTCGCAAGTTTTGCTATGACCATGGCGTTGGCATAGGCCGAGAATTCCAGGCCGCCGTACTTCTTCGGAATAATCATTGCAAAAAAACGGTGCTTTTTGATGTAAGCCCAGACCTCTGGCGGCATGTCTGCGCGGCGAAAGGAAACGTCCCAGTCGTCCAGCATCTTGCACAGTTCCTCGCAGGGTCCGTCCATAAACGCCTGTTCCTCATCCGACAGTTTCGGTGCCGGAAACGACATCAGGATATCCCAGTCGGGCATGCCGGAAAAAAGCTGCCCATCCCACCAGACGCTGCCGGCCTCGAGTGCTTCGCGCTCGGTGTCCGACATCGAAGGCAGCATGGTGCGATATATCTCCAGTGCTCTACGCGTGAATTTTTCGCGGCGGAACTCCGTCATGTTCGCCATAACCATAAGTGCGAACAGGCCCCACAGCAGCAGTAACCAGAGAAACGGGCCGGAGCCGAAAATCGAATAAACGAAAAGTGCTGCGCCAGTTGCGGTTGTAGCTGCCAGCAGATTAATGCGGTTATAGGCGAGATAGATCGCGCCACCGGCAAATAGAAGAAACCACAAAAGACCTACGACGAAACTGGACACGACACATACCTCTCAAGAATTGCGGGCATCGCGAGCAGACTCTGCATTCCCAGAGTCCGTCGCGATTGCCGGGGTCCTGTCACGGGGACGCGAAATTCGGCAATCTGAAACAATACACTACCAGAACGGTCGGGCGCCGTGGTGACGGCCGTCGCATCGTTACAATAGCGCCTCAATCGCGGTCCGTTCCTCGCGAAGCTCTTTGTCCGTGGCTTGCATGCGCGCACGACTGAAATCATTGATTTCCAGATCAGGGACGATCTGGAAGGTGCCGCCCTTGCAGCGTACTGGGTAAGAATAGATCACGCCTTCGCCGATACCGTAACTACCATCCGCCGGAATGCCCATGCTGACCCAGTCGCCTTCCGGTGTACCCAGGGCCCAGTCGTGCATGTGATCAATTGCTGCGGACGCTGCGGAGGCGGCCGATGAAGCGCCGCGAGCCTTGATAATTGCTGCACCTCGCTGCTGGACAGTCGGGATGAACTGATCCTTAAACCATTTTTGGTCGACCAGACCGCTGGCCGGCTTGCCCTTGACCGTCGCGTGATGAATATCCGGATACTGGGTTGCCGAGTGATTGCCCCAAATTGTCATTCGCCTTACTTCGGTTACCTTGCTTTTCGTTCGCGCGGCAAGTTGCGCAATCGCGCGATTGTGGTCGAGTCGCGTCATTGCCGTGAAATTTGCCAAGGGGATGTCAGGTGCGTTTGCGCTCGCAATCAGGGCATTGGTATTGGCAGGGTTGCCAACGACAAGCACACGGATGTCCCTGCTCGCAAAGCTGTTGATAGATTTACCCTGGACTGAAAAGATACGGGCATTCGCCTCCAGCAGGTCTTTTCTCTCCATCCCGGGACCCCGGGGGCGCGCGCCAACGAGAAGCGCGTAATTTGTATCGCGAAAGGCAACGTCGGGATCGTCCGTCGCAACGATGCCGTCGAGCGTATCGAAAGCGCAGTCGTCGAGTTCCATTACGACTCCCTGCAAAGCAGGCAGCGCCGGCGGAATTTCCAGTAGTTGGAGTATCACCGGCTGATCCGTGCCGAGCATTTGCCCGGAAGCAATTCTGAACGCGAGCTGATAGCCGATTTGACCAGCAGCGCCAGTGATCGTGACGCGGACGGGTTTCTTCATGATTTCTTCCTGGCAGCTAATAAGGCGTAGTCGCAAAGATCATTGCGAGGTCGGCGATTCTAACATTGCGGCACTGCATCGGCACGCAGTAGTTGCTCTATCTGGAGGGGCGATAGTCGGGGAATTCTGCTTCCAACCGCTCGAGTTCGGATTGTGCCGACTGCAAATTGCCTGACCGATTCAACTTTTCGATACAGGCCCACCAGGCGGCAGGGGTTCGCGTCATTTCCGCGTCACAAAACCTGTCGCTCTGCGAATCGCCCGGCTGATCGGGAGCGGGAACCGTCGATGCACCCGTCGCCGGCCTGTTAGCCGGTGATAGCCTTTCCGCCGCACGGTCCAGTTCGCGCAGCCGTTGCCCGGTAATTTCCACTGCCTCGGTCAGCTCATCGGTAACGCCCGGAATTGCCTGCGCGCCCGAGCCGGGGACTGATTTCAAGTTGAACTGCAATAGGACTCCCAGGCTAAGCACGGCCACGGCAGTGACGGCAGCCGTACGGATCCATGTCGGCAGGCCGCCGCTGAAACGACTTTGAGAAACAGAATGTTTAGCTTCGCGCAGCAGGTTCCGGTCAGTTTCTTCGGAGGAAGTTTCGACGGCAATCGCGCGGTATGCCGAACTTATTGCTTCGTCAATTTCTGGATCGGAGTCGGTTTCTTTGCGGGTATTCATCGTATTGTGCAGCCTAGGGTCCCGAATTCTTGCCTGCGCGAACAGGCTGTGACGAATCTAGCAACGAGTTCTTCAGCTTGTTGTTCGCATAGCGCAACCGACTCTTGACTGTTTCCCTGCTGGCACCAGTGATGCCGGCGATCGCATCCAACCCGAGTCCGGCCTCCTCGTGCAGCAGAAACGCGTCGCGTTGTTCGTCAGGCAGTGCAAGAAGTGCGAACTCAAAGCGCCTACGAAAAATCTGCTTGTCAGCTGCGACTTCGGGCGGGTCGGCAACAGACTCATCCCTGTCTGCATCGTAGTTTTCACCTGAGGAGTAACGAGAGTTCCGTCGTACATAATCGATGAAGCTGTTATGCGCCACCCGGTAGAGGAAAGTCGTGAACATTGCCGTTGGTCTGTATCGCTTGCGTGAGTCGATGATTTTTTTCCATACCTCCTGATATAGATCTTCTGCCGTATCGCGGTTCTTGCACAAACGAAAAAGGTAACGGTGAAGAGAATCTTTATGGCGCTTGTACAGGACCTCGAATGCCGCTACGTCGCCGTCTTTGTAGCGCAACATCAGTGCGGAATCCTCAATCTGCTCACTCATGGACCGAGAATAGGCGAGGACAGGCGGCTCGCATAGCAGACGCCCGATTCGCTCAAGTCCTTCGGCGGCGACGCTCAAGGGCCGGTTCCACTCGGTCGATTCGGCACGCATGCGGTATGGATGCGACCTGGCCAATGCGCGGGTGGCCACAGGAGGGATTTCCCTGACATGCGGCTGGAAAATTCGTAAAACATTGATATTAATAATAAAAGTTCGGTTTGTGTGCAGTTGTAAACGGCACAGCAGTCAGGTTTGGGTTAATTTTCTTGCAAACAATAATGTTGGTGTTATAGTCAACTATAACACTAGATCACTTATTCGGTACGGTAGGACCGGCCGGACCGGGGACTTTCGGGGATGAACATTCAAGCGTTACGGGCAATTGACAGTGTGATGGGGCTCGCCGTGTTTCTCTTGCTGGTGATCGCCATCATCGCGGGACAAGGGCGGGATAATCTGTCGCTCGGCGATACGCGCATGATCAACTCGCAGTTTCAGCCCGAAGCTGTCGTGCTGCCTACCTCCTATGATCGCAGAACCATGGGGCAGTTTTCAGAGATGGTCGATCGCATGAACACACTGCAAACTGGAGTTGATCTCGTGCTTGACAGTCGGAACCCTGCGGGTTCAGACAAGCGCTCGGCACCGATCAATGACTAAAGGAAAACATCGGATACCTAATGGACCCTAAATGGAATGATGATCTGCCGATTTACCGGCAACTTAGAGACCGGGTCGTTGAGATGATCCTTGAAAGGGTTCTGGTGGACGGAGATGCACTACCGTCGGTGCGCAACGTAGCAGCCGAGTACCGATTGAACCCGCTGACTGTTCTCAAAGGTTATCAGGAGCTTGTCGACGAGGGCCTGGTTGAGAAAAAACGTGGGCGGGGCATGTTCGTTACCAGTGGTGCGCGACTACAGTTGTTGAAAGACGAGCGGCAACGGTTTCTGGAAATGGAATGGCCCAAGATATCTGCAGCGATAAATCGTCTTGGTCTGGATACGGCAGACCTGCTGAAGCAGGCGAATGACCAGGAAGCGGCGGGCCAGGGAGGAAAGGATGACTAGCCTGATCAGCGCCAGGAACGTTTCCAAGACCTTCGGCAGTCTGCGGGCAGTCGACAACGTCAGCTTCGAGATCGAAAAGGGAAGAATTACCGGTCTCATTGGTCCGAATGGCGCGGGAAAAACAACGCTTTTGAAGGCAGTTCTTGGCCTGACGGATTGTCAAGGTAGCCTGTCAGTGCTGGGATTGGACCCGTTCAAGCAACGTAAAGAGCTTATGCAGAACATCTGTTTTATCGCAGATGTCGCTGTTCTGCCGCGCTGGATACGCGTTTCCCAGTTACTCGATTTTGTCGAATCAGTTCATCCGCGATTTTCCCGAAGCAAGGCGCGGGAATTACTGTCAAAGACCAAGATCCCAGGTCAGGCCAAAATCAAGGAACTGTCGAAGGGCATGGTCACGCAATTGCATCTTTCGATAATTACCGCTATCGATGCGAAACTTCTGGTACTCGATGAACCGACGCTTGGCCTGGATATTATTTTCCGGAAGGAGTTTTACAGTAACGTATTGAACGACTACTTTGATCAGGAAAGAACGATACTGATAACGACTCACCAGGTCGAAGAAATAGAAAACCTGCTAACCGACGTAATGTTTATCAATGACGGTCGACTTGTGCTGAATTCTCCGATGGACCAGCTCCCTGAACGATATGTCGAGCTTCAGGCAACCGGAGATAATGCAGAACTTGCTCGAAAATTGAATCCGATACATGAACGAGACATGTTCGGCAAAAAAATAATGACTTTTGAAGGTGTTGGACGAGATCGATTGAAAGCTTTGGGCGAAGTCAGGACTCCAGCCATAGCCGATCTCTTTGTTGCCAAGGTCAAGGGAGCCACGACATGATCTCGACACAAGTCGCACTGTTGAAGCGCGAACTTTGGGAGCATCGCGCTATCTATGTGACGCCCCTGGTCATTGCGCTGGTAATCGCAGTGATGTCTGTTACCGGCCAAGTCGCGATATCCGCATTCGATCAGGTTGTGGACCTTGCAATCCTCGGCGCAAGCAATCTCGGCGAAGCGGAACGAAAGCATGCGATAACCGTGCTGATGATCAGCGTATCGGTTTTGTTCGTTTTCGCGATGTGGATCCTGACAATTTTCTATACGCTGGATTGCCTTTACGCAGAGCGCAAAGACAAGAGCATACTGTTCTGGCGTTCGATGCCGGTAACAGACGCCGAGACGGTCATATCCAAATTGATTACCTCACTATTGGTAATTCCCCTGGTAACTTTCGTCGTGCTCGCCATTACGCAAATTGTCGTGCTGACCATTTCCAGTATCTGGGTCAGCATTCGCGGTGCCGATGCCGGTCACCTGATCTGGGCGGCGGCGCCTCTGACGGAGAACTGGACAGCAACCTTGATTTTCCTGCTGGCGCTACCCTTGTGGCTGTCCCCGTTCATAGGCTGGTTTCTGCTGGTGTCGGCGTATACGAAGCGATCGGCGCTGCTGGTCGGATTCCTACCGATCATATTGTTACCCATGTTCGAGAAAATGCTGGTCGGCACGAAGATGTTCAGCACAGCGATTTTTGTGCGCAGTGGTCAGATGCCGCTGTTCCATGGACTGGACACGTTCGGTCTTTGGGACGATAACTCCGAGCAACTCAACGCGCTGGGTCGTTCGGGTTTGAGCCTGCTATCGATGATCGACCTGGGCGGTTTTCTTACAAGCCCCGGATTATGGCTCGGATTGCTTGTCTGCGGCTTATTTACGACCGCAGCAATCTATGTGCGACGGTTCCGGGACGAGAGCTGAATCGGGACAGGCATTCAGGATCGGTCCAGCTTGTATTTCCGGATCTTGCCGCGTAGCTGGTGATAGCTCAGCCCAAGGAGATCTGCGGCAACGCGCTGGTTGAATCTGGCATTGTCCAAAGCCGCTGACAACAGTTCCTTTTCGGTTTCCTGAATTCGCGCGCCAAAGTCGGTTGGCAAGACGATCTTCTTCGACTTGGGGACATCTTGGGCCGCCGGCTGCGCCGCATTCGATTTCTTGCTCCTCAGCCGAAAGGGTGAGTCAAACGGATCGAACGCGATGTTATCTATCTGGATGTCCTGGCTTGATTGCCGATAAACGGAACGTTCAACCGCATTCTTCAATTCACGAACATTGCCCGGCCAGTCGCGGCGCAGCAATGCGGATGAGGCTTTGGCGGTAAAGCCCGCAAAGTAGTCGTGCTTCATTTCGCTGGCCATATTGATTGCGAACGCGTAAGCCAGCGGCAGTACATCCTCCAGTCGATCTCTCAGCGGCGGCACTGTGATGACGTCGAAGGCGAGCCTGTCGAGAAGATCTTCGCGAAATTGACCCTTCTCTGCCAGAAGCTTGAGGTCCGCATTGGTCGAACCGACCGTTCGGACATCAACCTGAATAGTATCGCTGCCACCGACGCGTTGCAGTTCTCCGTATTCGATGACACGAAGGATTTTTTCCTGCATTCGCAACGATATTGTGGCCAATTCATCAAGAACCAGCGTACCGCCGTCTGAACGTTCGAAATGTCCGATGTGCGACCGCGAAGCACCGGTAAATGCTCCGGCTTCATGACCGAACAGCTCGGATTCCAGTATCGACTCGGTCAGAGCCGCGCAGTTGACTTTGACCAGCGGCATTTCCCAGCGGGGCGACAGGAAGTGGAGTCGGGCCGCAATGAGTTCTTTGCCGGTTCCCCTTTCGCCCACAACCAATACCGGCTTGCTGAGCGTGGCAGCTCGTGACACGTGCTCGAGCATCTCCAGGAAAACCGGGGCTTCGCCGATGATGGTCTGGTTTGGTCTTTCGGCCATACTGGTCTTTTCCGTCAAGTTAGTGCGAAAAATACCATTAAATGGCGAAAAAAACTACTTCGAGAACGCATGTCGCTGACCCTGAAGTCGAGAAAAAATAATATAAAACAAGTACATACGAAGGCCTCGGCCAATTGGCACAGATAATGCAACATGTCGTGTGAGTTTTCACCAAAGAGGATCAAGTCATGGGCATATTCACGAGATTCAGTGACATCGTGAACTCGAATATCAACGCGATCCTGGACAAGGCCGAGGATCCGGAAAAGATCGTCCGGCTAATGATCCAGGAAATGGAAGACACGCTGGTCGAGGTTCGATCGGCCGCCGCGCGGTCAATTGCGGACAAGAAGGATCTCAATCGAAAGCTCGAGACTATGGAGAGAGAGCAGGCAGATTGGGAAGGAAAGGCGGAACTTGCACTGCGCAAGGGTCGCGAGGATCTGGCCAAGGCAGCTCTGGTCGAAAAGTCGCGTGTCACAGGTGCAGCGGAATTGATCAAATCGGATTACCTGGTGATCGATGACGGGCTCGCGAAGCTGAATGACGATATCGCAAGGCTGGAAAGCAAGCTTCAAGATGCCAAGGCCAGGCAGAAATCGTTGCTGGCGCGTCACAAAACGGCCACGAGCAGATTGGCGGCGCGCAAGAAAATTCACGACTACCAGATAGAAGACGCGATGGTCAGGTTCGAGCAATACACTCGGCGAATCGACGATGTCGAGGGGCGTATCGAAGCCTACGACCTGGGATTGCCAAAAGACCTGAATCACGAGTTCGCAGGCCTTGAGGCCGAAGAATCCGTAGCGAGAGAATTGAGTGATCTGAAGAAGCGCGTGGCTGGCAACCGATCAACTGACGTGAATTGATACTGGAGATGGCGTTGGGCGAACTTATTACCATTGCTGTAATTGTATTCATAGCAATTCCGGCGCCACTGTTCATCGTCCTGCATTTCATAACCAAATGGAAACAGGCACGAGAGATATCCGGAGGCGATGAAAGAATGCTCGAAGATCTTTGGCAGCTGTCACAGAGGCTGGAGGAAAGGATGGAATCCCTGGAAACCATACTCGACAGCGAAATACCGGAGTGGAGGAAGAAATTATGAGCAGAGAAACCTGGAACATTGACCGCGGTCGCCCACGTGGCTTGTACCGTGATCCGGAAAATGGCTGGGTCTTTGGTGTGTGCGCCGGACTGGCGGATTTCTGCAACTTCCGGGTGGGTACAGTCAGGCTGATTGCTTTTGTTTGCCTGATCGTGTTTTTCTGGGCAACGGTACTGCTGTACATCGGCGCAACCCTGCTTTTCAGGGAAAAGCCGTTGGTCTATTCCGGAAGCCGTGCAGAGTATGAATTCTGGCGCCGTCGAGACACGGAGCGAGACTGGGGACGAACATGAGTTACGCTGACTCCTATCCCCGGCGACGATTTACCCGCAGCAAGGATCGAGCGATGATCGCGGGGGTCTGCGCCGGGCTTGCAGACTATTTCGGCTTCAACCTGAAGGCCACAAGAGTTCTCGCCGTCATATCTCTTTTTATGGCGATGCCTATTACCTTGATAGCGTACTTTGGAGCGGTCTTTCTGATTCCTGCAACCTCCGAAGATAAGAAACCGCCGTCATACGACGCGGAATTCAGGCGAGCTGTGCGTGCCGCGCCGGCACAGACGCTGGGAGATGTGCGACGACGATACCAGTCACTGGATCGGCGGCTTGCCACGCTCGAGCGCTACGTAACGTCGTCGAGATTCAATCTCGATCAAGAATTCAGAAAACTGTAATTACGAGCGAACGTAAGAGGATCAAAAATGTCCAGCACCCAGATCTTTGTGCTTTCGATTATTGCCATTGTCTTGTGCGCAAATATAATTCAGGGTAGATGCAAGCGCCGCAGAAAGAAATCGGAAGTAGATCCCGAGCTTGAAGAATCGCTGGAAAAGATCGACCAACTCGAAGAGCGTATTCGTGTTCTGGAAAGAATCATTACCGAGAATCGGTATGACCTCAAACGAGAGATCGATTCCCTGTGAATTTGAAATTGCGAGATCGAAATAGCGCTTGCAGATTTTTCATTTAAAGCCGGTGCTCATCGGTTCGAGTGGGACCGGCGACCCAATCGTCAGGTGTCGTCCCTGGACTTGTATGCCTGCACCTCGCTATTGAAGTCGGCGGCTACCTTTTCCATCTGCTCGACAGCAGCATTGTATTTCTTATTGAGCATTTCTTCGCGCTGTTCTTCTTCCTCAGGCGCAATGTCATCCATCAGAGCTCGTGCTGATTTTTCCTCGTCAACAATACAGGTGAGATACGTTTCCATGTCGGCAACGTACTGCTTAACAGCCGATTGGCTCGCCACCATTTCATCCTTCGACGCAGTACTCCCGTTAGCAATTGAAATGTTGGCGGGATACTCGCAAGCCCAAATGATCTGAGCGAAGAGCACGATGGCAGTGGCGGAAAGAATCCTGATCAAATTGGTCATGGTCCTGTCTTTTGTCTGGGCGCTTGCTACGATTTGAGCCGGCAAACATCGATTGAAATAATTGCCGGGTTATTAAATCACGACATGCTGTGACTGTGAAGTCATTAACGTTTTATCTTTTAAATCAATGTGTTATTGATCCTGTGGCTGCTGCTTCAATTGACCGTTAATGCTTACAATCAAGCGAACAGTGCCCGATGCGTATCCGTTCCATCGGCTTGAGAAAGGAGCAGCTCAAGATAACTGTCGGAGCTCATGGGGTCGCCGAACAACAGGCCTTGAACATACGTGCATTGCAGTGTCTGCAGGAAATTCAACTGCTCCTCTGTTTCGACGCCTTCCGCCACTACGTCCATATTCAGACTTTTCCCCATGTGGATGATTGTGCCGACAATTGTCGCATCGTCGGCATTGACCGCAATATTCTTGACGAAAGACTGATCGATTTTCAGTGTATTTATCGGAAACTGTTGTAGTGCGCTAAGCGAAGAGTAGCCAGTACCGAAGTCGTCGATGGCCATGTGCAGACCCAGCGCATAGAGTTGGTCGAGCAATTTAATTGTGCGTTCTGGATTCTCCATCAGCGTCGTCTCGGTAATTTCGAGCTCCAGCGATGTTGGTGACAGCTCGTAACTTCGCAGAATTGAACTGATGCGATTGATGAAGTTCGGCTGCTTCAGCTGCTTCAATGACAAATTCACCGATACGCGTCCGGGCGATGAAACGGACTGACTCCAGTATCGGAAGTCTTCACAAACCCGATCCAGAACCCACTCTCCGATTTCTATGATCAGGTTCGTTTCTTCTGCGATCGGAATGAAGTCGGCCGGCAAAATTATGCCTCGCTCGGGTAATTCCCAGCGAACCAATGCCTCCGCACCAATTACCTCGCCGGTCTCGATGTTGTACTTGGGCTGATAATGCACCAGGAGTTCATTTCGTTCGAAGGCGCGCTTAAGCTTGCTCTTGGTCATAAGTCGTTCAACGGCAGCCTCATTCATTTCCGGCGCATAATGCGAGAAAATATTCCCGCCACTTCTTTTCGCATGATAAAGCGCAGCATCCGCGTTGCGAATCAGATCAATTACGTTAGGAGCGTCCACCGGAAAGAATGCTATTCCCATGCTTGCCGTCATGAACACCTCGTGACCCTGGACGAAGAACGGGTCGGCCAGCCGGTCCAGCAATTTCCTGGCCAGACTGTCAACGCCGGTTTTCATATCTGTGCCCGACTCTAGGCGGTCGACAATCACAGCAAACTCGTCACCGGCAAGTCTGCCTATGACCGACTCTGGCGGTAGCGCCTTGTTCAGACGTGCCGCGACGGTTTCCAGCGTCGCGTCGCCGGCAAGGTGTCCGAAAGTGTCGTTAATCTCCTTAAAGTGATCGATGTCGATATAAAGCAATGCAAGTGCATTTTTTGAGCGGGTTGCGCGTGCGATGGCTCTCTGCAAGAGGTGCTGGAACTGCATTCGGTTCGGCACTTTGGTGAGTGCATCGATTCGTGCCAGGTATCGGATTCGCTGCTCTGCTTTCCTTCGCTCGGTAATGTTTTGTGCGGCATAAATGATATCGGCAGCCTTACCGTTGCCGCTGTCCATAGCGGCGCTGGTATAAGAGACGGGAATCGATTTACCGGCGTTAGAAACGAGTAGCGTTTCACGAGGAGTATTCGACCGCGGGGACGATTCGAGGCGACCGCTCTTCCGATTGTCCACGATCTTGTCGATGCTCATGCCGATAAGTTCATCCTCGGTATATCCGAGCAATTTCGACGTTGCCTTGTTGATACGTTTGATCAGCCCATCAGCCGAAGTGATGATTATGGCCTCGTTCATATTCGCGAGAACACTATCCACGTAGTTTGCGGATATCGTGGTTTCCTGCAGCTTGTCGCGCATCGTATTGAAGAATGCGGCGAGTTCTCCAAGCGGATCGTTTGCTGTAATTGGAATGGGCTCACCGAAATCCGATTCAGTCAGTTTCCGAACTTGGGTCTGCAGCTGGCGGATGCGTCGATGATGGGACCGAACCAGCAGCCAGATCGTACCGATACAAAGAAGCAGCATGGCCAGTATGCTAATAACGACCCATGAATAACCTAACTGTGTCTGGCGTTGCTCCGTGGAGACGAGTTCAGCGCGGTATGTGTCCATCGCATTGCGCACATTGCGCAATTCGAATGCCGCGGTCAGCCTGCCGACCGGCTGCCCATCACGGACGACAGCCCGCGAAACGTATAGTTGATTTGGCCGCCAGTTCGTCGCACTCTCAGTCAAATCGGCGGGTATGATTCCGATCTGTGCAGATGAGTCACCAAGCTTTTCCATGCGCAGTGCAACCAACTTGTTTTCGACCGAGCGTTCGCTGGCCATTATCGATGGAAGGAGCGCGTCGGGTGCCTCGTCAGTCATTGCGATCTGCTCGGCCAACTGGTCGACGTATCTTGCGGCCCGGGATTCAAACTCGGCCAGTACGCTGGCCTCGTGTTGGTCCACGCCTAAACTGACGATACTGTTGGCGAGTCCGCGATACTGAACGTAGAAGACGGTCGACAGGGATGCGATTACTACGACAGCAAGTGCCGCGGATAGAACTACGTATCTGGGTGGCCTGGTGCGGTGCATTTATTTTTAAGACTCTGATTGGCATGGTCAATTCCATGCACGCCAACAGCTGTCATAGTTCTTGTAGCAATTGCCTGACGTTCGGCCGAAGAAGCCGGCTTCTTTGCACCGACAACGTATATACCGGCAAAGTTTAGCACTCTGCCTAATGTCCATCGAAGGCCATTTCCTGCCACAGCCGCCTGAATTGCCGCAACAGCTCGGCACAGGCAAGATTAGTCCCACTAAACATGTACTTAGCGGATACCGCTCGGTAGACGCAGGTCTCATAATCGTTGTTTGCACCGTGACATAATGGCGGTATAAGGACGAAATTGTCCGCTTGCCACCCTTCCGGGGAACCTCGATTGCGCAAAACGGCACTGATTGTCGATGATTCGAAATCCGCAAGGGTTGTACTCAAGCGCCTGCTCGAGTCTCACGACCTGGACGTCGATACAGCCGAATCTGCAGAGGCCGCGCTCGAATACCTGACGGAACATCGTCCGGACGTCGTGTTCATGGATCACCTGATGCCGGGTATGGACGGGTTCGAAGCCGTTACGGCTATCAAGAGCAATCCCGACACCGCCACCATACCCATCATGATGTATACGTCCCAGGAGGGAGAGCTCTACGTCGGGCAGGCCCGAGCGCTCGGCGCCGTCGGTGTCCTGCCAAAGCAGGTAGAGCCTGTCGAGGTATCGAAGGTGCTTCGCTCGCTTCGTGTTATAGGTGACGAAGCCGAAAGAAGGAACGTGGCAGTCGATTCAGACACCGCCACTGCGAATTCGGGTGAGTACCCGGGCATAGAAAGGCTCGACAAAGATCTCAGAACGCTGATCCAGGATTTGTTCGACCAGCAACGAGCCGTTTTGCGCAGGGATTTGCTCGACAGTTATGAGGTCATTGCATCGCGAGTTGCCGACGAAATTCGCCCCGCTCCCGATACCGACACGATTCCTGAAGAGATCGACGAGGAACCCGGTGACGATATTCCCGCACGACTGAAAATCGCGATAGCAATTCTCTCTGCCCTGGTCTTTGTGTTTGCATCGTTGTACTGGATTCGCGAGCAGAGCTGGCAAGACGTCCAGCAAGAGAACGCGATGTTGCGCAATGCAATCGCACAGGAGAACAACAGTAACGCAGCGGGCGCGTCGGAAATACAAAAAAGAATTGATGAGTATCGCAATTCTCTGGGCTCGGCATACTCCGTGGCGCTGGCCTCAATCGAGTGGGGTGTAAATCAGGCGGCACCGTACGGCTTTGACGAGATACCACTGGGCGACAAGCGGCTGGCGCTGTTTGAAGACATGTCCGCACGTCTCTTGGAAATTGGATTCTCGGGCCTTGTGAGAGTAGAGACCCATGTGGGCGATTTTTGCATGATTGCAATCGGACCCGATGAATACACTCTGCCACCGGAGGGCTTCGCCGCCGATCAGTGCGATTCCATCGGGTTTGGACCCAGTGAGTCTGCCCAACTGGGACTGAGGCAGTCTGTGGCATTTGCCAACTTCGTAAACGTATCCTGGGCGCAAACACAGGGAAGAATCCGCTTCGAGATTGCCTCACTGGGTAATGCGGAACCGGCATTACCCTATCCGGCTTCGCTGGCAGGGTTGAGCGCCGGGAGTTGGAACAAGATATCGGCAGTCAACAATCGTGTGCTGGTATCGCTGGTCGCGGACTCTGTCCGGGATCGGTGAGTCGCCGCCTACTCGTCACTCTTGCGTTTTTCGACAAACTCTACCGGCTCCGATCGACCGGTCGTTTTCATTACGCCCTGAACCACTGCGCCTTCGGCCACAGCAATGGCTTCCCCGGCGACTGTGCCGGTTATCCTCGCCGAGTCCGTAATTTCAACGTTACCCGATGCCTCGATGTCACCTTCAATGGTTCCGGCAATGATTACAGTCCGGGCCCGGATAGTGCCTTTCCATCGGCCGTTACTGGAAAGAGTAAGCGTTCCGTCGACGTTGCAGTCACCTTCAATTTCACCGCTGACCATGAAATTGCCACTACCGGCGAGGGTACCGGTGATCTTGCACGACTCACTGATCAGCGTTGCGGGCCCGCTGTGTCGATCGGTCACCCGACGTGATTTGAATTCACCCATTCCTAAGGATCTCCGCTGACCTGACGGTGCTCAGGTTTGCGCCATCATATTATGTCAGCGACAACGATATTGTGAATCAGTTGGCAATCACTGATCGTCCTTTTCCAGGTATCCGTAACCGGCGGTCTTGATATCAACCAGATACCCGCCTTCGAAGCGAAGGATGCGAATCAGCTTGCGCGGCCCGAAGTTGTAAACGAACTCGGTTGCGACTACCTCGTTGTAATAGCCGTGGCGGTAATAAGTGCCACTAAGGCCTCCGAGCGAATAAACTCGCGGGCTGTAGCTTCGCAAGACGAGGCCGAGCTGACGAATTGCGATCGGATCTCCGCAAAGTGCAATGACCTGGCCTTCATGCATGCCGTCCCTGATGATGCGGCTGCCGCAACGGAAAGCTTCAGCCGGATGACTGAGCAGCAGCAAGCTGCACAGCATTGCTGTGCCAACTGCGTGCTTCCCTGCATTGTTCCGGATGACTCGGTTCATGGTTACCATCGCCGCGCACTCTGCCTGACATGATAAACGATCCGGGCAGCAATCAGCGAAACAGTGGGGGGCAACGTCATTCAGTTCTCAAGTCATTGTCATAGAAAAGATTTTTTCGTTGGCACGATTCGGGGTCGCCTGTATAGTCCGGACTATCCGGCCGAAAATGCCGCATTCCGCGTGCGCTGATTTTCCGAGTAGCTGATGTTTGACAGAAGAATAAATCGTCTGGCCGCCGAATCGTCGATCAATCCGCTTGTAGGGGGCCGCAAAGGTGTCGAGAAAGAAAGCTTGCGCGTAACCGCAACAGGGCATTTATCCGGTAAACCTCATCCGCCGGCTTTCGGCTCGGCATTGACCAATCGTTACATCACCACTGATTTTTCCGAAGCGCTGCTGGAATTCGTTACACCGGCGTTCAGCAATACGTGGGAGACGCTGCGATTTCTCTGCGACATACACCAGTTCAGCTATGCGGGGCTGGGGGACGAACTGTTATGGGTATCCAGCATGCCTTGTCGCATCGGTGCGGATGACGATATTCCACTTGCCAGGTATGGCAGCTCGAACGTAGGCCGGATGAAGACAATCTATCGTAACGGCCTGGGGCTTAGGTATGGCCGTAGCATGCAAACGATTGCCGGCGTGCATTTCAATTATTCCTTGCCGGATGCGTTTTGGCCCGTATTTAAAGATATTGAAGCATTCAGTGGAAGTATGGAGTTTCTGCGGTCGGAAGCGTACTTCGGACTTGTGAGAAATTTTCGGCGATTCGGATGGCTGATATTGTATTTATTCGGCGCGTCGCCGGCGCTTTGCAGGTCTTTCGCAGGCGAAAACGGTCCGAAAATGCCTTTGCTCAATGGCGATACTCTTTACCAGCCTTTTGCGACGTCCCTGCGTATGAGCGACCTGGGATACAGCAACAGGACGCAGGCTAAAATCAATATTTCACTGAACCACATCGATGAATACATTGACGACCTGACTCGTGCAATTCACACGCCGGAACCTGCTTTCGAGAAGTTTGGCGTTAAGGCGGGCGGAGAGTATGTGCAACTGAGTGTCAATCAGTTACAGATCGAAAACGAATACTACAGTCCGATCCGCCCGAAACGCGTCGCCAATTCGGGCGAGCGGCCGACCGCCGCATTACGACGCGGTGGCGTCGAATACGTAGAGATCCGTTCGTTGGATATCAACCCGTTCGACCCGGCCGGCATCAATCAGAACGCCATGCGATTCGTCGAGGCATTCGTCATTTATTGTTTGTTGCAGGAAAGTCCGCCGCTGGACGACCAGGCAAGCGAAGAGGCGGCACGAAACCACACGCAAACGGCAAAGAATGGCCGTGATCCGGATTTTCGCCTCATGCGCGGTGGCGAGCCGGTGTCATTGCGGGATTGGGGGAGCGAGATCGTGCGCGCTGTGCACAACGTCGCCGAGCTTATCGATCGAGGCAATGGCGGCAGCGATTATCGCGACGCTGTCGATGTCCAGTCCGGGTTGCTGGAGGATCCGGATTCGACGCCGTCGGCGCGCTTACTCGAGGAGCTGAATCTGGCGGGCACCGGCTTTTTCGATTTTGCGTTGCAGGCAGCAAAAGGCCATAAGGAATATTTTGCTGCCGTGGAACCGATGCAACAGGATCGACTGAAGCACATGGAACAAGAAGCCAGCGAATCATTGCAACGGCAGAGAGCCATCGAAAAAGGCGACAGCTTGAGTCTGGACGAATACCTGGCGGCGTATTTCAGCCGGGATTGAAACAGCTTCTTCGGGGATGCCTAACAGAACGGCAGCGCTTCGCCGTGCTCAAATGCGAACTCCCGGTGCAACTGCTGGAAACGCTTCGTAACCGGACCGCATCGACCATCGCCAATGATTCTACCGTCTGCTTTCAGAATTGGCGTCAATTCTCCCATGGTGCCGCTGGTAAATACCTCCTCCGCCGTATAGAGCTCCGTAAGCGACAGGTTCTTTTCCCGTGCCGGGATTTGATTGTCCGCTGCGATGTCGAGGATCATCTGTCGCGTCAGCCCGGGCAGGCAGCTATCCGCAAACGGTGTTAACAGCTTGCCGTCACGAACGATAAAGATGTTGGTGTCGTTGGTCTCGGAAATATATCCATGCACGTCGAGCATCACTGCGCTGTCGGCACCGGCGACATTGGCTTCGATGGCTGCAAGTATGTTGTTCAGGAGATTATTGTGATGGATCTTCGAATCCAGGCACTGCGGCGTATTCCGTCGAACCGAAGAAGTAATCACCTCGATGCCGCTGTCCGCATACACCGGTGGTTTCCATTCGGCGAGTACGATGAGCGAACATCCCGCCTGATTGAGTCTTGGGTTCATTCCCGAGGTAATTTTTTCTCCACGGGTCAATGTGAGACGAATGTGCGACTGATCCGTCATGCCATTGGCTTCCAGAGTCGCAAAAACGGCTTTACGGATTTCGTCCGATGCCGGTACTGCTGCAAAGGCCAGCGCTTTCGCCGAATGTTGCAGTCTCAACAAATGATCCGCGAAAGCCGCGATTCTGCCGTTGTAGACTCGCAGACCCTCCCATACGGCGTCGCCGCCCTGCACCACGCTGTCGAAAACCGAAACTCGCGCTTCGGATCGTGGCAGCAGTTTTCCGTTTACGAAAACGACGATGTCCTTGTTTCGTGGGTCCGGGATCTGCACATCAGTCTCCTGTGGTGGCTCGAATCGCGTGGCTGAAAAGCATGTCGTAATGCGGTTTGCACTCTTGCAACAGCCCTTCAAGTGCCGGAGGAAAGTTATTTTTCGGACGGTACCGAGAGAACCCGGTGCTATTGTGAACCGCGTGGTACCAATGTTTTGCCCAGATGCCATCCTCCGGAATCGGCCCCTTGGGCCAACTCAGCATCTTTGATTCGAAGGGAATTTCAAGGTGGTGGCACAACTCAGTCAGGACACGTTGCGGATCGAGCAGCAGCTGACGAGAGTCGATTACTGCAGGCTGGCTGCCATGCTTCTGCAACATTTCGAACAGAGCCGACTGTACCGCAAGACCGGTATCCGCCAGCGTCGCGTTCGGCAGCTGAATCGTCAGGGATGGCAGCATTTCGCGCGGGTCGCGCACGAGAAATATATTCTGAGTCCGGTCCATAAAGTCCAGGTTGATTCCGGTCAGGTGGTGCGCCATGTGCTTCATGAATAGCAGTGGCCGGTCTGGCGCAACTGCGGGCTGCAGCAGCTCGCGAATCGCCGAATTTCCGTCGCAGTTCATCGCAGCGATCACATCATCGCGACCCGGATGTGCGGCACCGCTTGCTTTCAGGTAATGACCGTACAGTGGTTCGTCAACGACCCGCGTGTCGCTACGTTGCGCGAAACTGTACATCAATGCCGTCGAAACATTGCGCGGACCGGACCACAAACATATAGCTTGCAAAAGGCGCCTCCGGTAGAGTCATATTCATTCTATAGCGTGGCTAACGGGCGGCCAAACCAATTGCTTCGTGATCGGAAACCGCCGATCCAGCGTCGAATTGTGCACCATGTCACACTTCGTGGCGCGCGGCGTGAGGGTTTCCTGCTTTCCAATTAGAATTCTGAGGACTGTTACTTCACTTTTGACCTTTAGCTCCAAGGTGCGCTTTTGTTCAGGACGTTCATTGTCGGGTCTGTTCTCGGGTTCTTCGGGACCGGGGCTTTGCTCTATTTCGTGCCGGTCGTCGACCTGCACCGCGTGCCCTCGCAGATATCGGTACAGACCAACGGCGGAAATTTCGAGGTCTTCAGCGTCAGCTTGCCGGGTGATCGAATCATGTCCGGCGACCCTGTCGCCAGCATGCGCGTTCCGGCAGGACTGGCTTGGCCCGAATCAGCGCTCTTCGGCGGATTCAAAACCGAGCTCTTCAAGATCCGCAATAGTGACGATACGGTTATCGGTGTCGGGAGCCGGATTGCACGTTCTGAGGCATCGGGCAATGCTTTCGTGCAATGGGTCGTCCATCTCCCGGCAAGAGGAACGGTTTACCTGTCTATGGAGCCAAGTCCTGCACCAGGCCAGGCACGGGCAGGCGTTCTCAGTGCAGGCACGCGCGAATTCGCTTCGCTGCGCGGATCGGCCAGTGAGACGTTTGTGCGCACCGGTGTCGAAGGGGGTGGCGAAGAGGGCGCAGACAACGAAGGCCGCATCGACCTTCGATTGACGCTCATGGCACAACAGGACGAAGCAGAATGAAGTATCTCGTATCTCTTGTGTTCGGTCTTGTCTTCGGCGCAGCGCTGCTTTTTGCAGGTTTGTACCTGAATCCGTTCGCATCCAAAGCATCGGTGTCGCCGCTTGCCGTATCCGACGACGAGCTTGTGGTCCTCGATTTCTCCATGGTTCCGTCCGAGTCCATTCTGTTTACCAACAACGGTGATTCCGTGCGAAGCCCGAACCCGCTCAAGGTTCAACAGCTTTGGGAACCCGCTATCGAACAAACCTGGGTTTCCGTCGTCGAACTTAGCAGCGCCCGCGGCGAGCCGATCGGCGTCGGTGTCAAGTTTTCTTCGACATCCGAAGCGACCCGGCCGTTAAATGCCGAAGCGTTGGTCGATAGTATCTGGCACGTGTATTTGCCGGGCCGCGGAACGCTGTTCGTCGAGGAGTCGGAGAATTACTGGCATTTCCTCCGCGACATCGTCATTCCTGCACGCTGGAGTTCCAGCGACAGTTGGCGTGCCAGCTGGCATGGAATCACGACCGCGGGACCAGGTGCATTGCGTACGGCCAGAGTGGTTGGCCAAACCGGCGAATTTGCCGGAGTCAGGGCCGAGGCAGTGGAGTCAATCAGTGCCTCGGCTTACTCTGCCAACGAGGGACCGGTTGCCATGTCAGGAAGCCTTCTGATCGCGGTCCCGAAGTCGTCGGATGGCAAGGAATAATAATCAGGATTGCGTCTGAATGTCCTTCAGCGCGACTTCCGCATCGCCGAGCAAATCAGCATTCAGAATGGCGTGAGAGGCAATCAGCGATTTCGCCTGCACGAAGTCCTTCGGGCAATTGATTGCGTCGACCGCAATCAAGCGGCCGCGTTCCAGATACAGGCAGGAAAATGACCGGCTGTCCGGGTCGCCGCGCAAGACGATGTCGTCATAGCCCTGTGACAAGCCCGCAATCTGTAACTTGATATCGTACTGGTCCGACCAGAACCAGGGCACCTGGTGATACGTCGATTCCTCGCCACAAATGTTCAGCGCGGCGGTCTTGGCTTGTTCCAGGGCGTTGTGAACGGATTCGAGGCGGATGCGGCGACCAATGATGTCATTGGGGTGGTTCGTGCAGTCGCCGATCGCATAGATATTTTCGTCCATGGTGCGACACTTGTCGTCGACTACAATCCCGTTGTCGATTTCGAGGCCGGCGCTTGCCGCCAGTTCGACGTTCGGTTCGATGCCGATGCCGATCAGCACAATGTCCGCCGGCAGCTGCGCGCCGTTCGCGAGATTCACAGCGGAAACCCTGTCATCGCCGGCAAAACCGCCAATTGCTGTCGAAAGCAATAAATTGACCCCGTGCCGCCGGTGTTCCTTTTCGTAGAATGCCGAAACCGGTTTCGAAACCACGCGACTCATGACACGGTCTTCCATTTCGACAACCGAGACGTCCAGCCCGAGCTGGCAGGCCACTGCCGCTACTTCCAGTCCGATATAGCCGGCGCCGATAACGACCATGCGCTGGCCGGCGACCAGTTCCTCACGCATGTTTTTCACGTCAGTGATGCTTCGCAGGTAGTGGATGCCACGGAGTTGCGAGCCGGGCAGCGCCAGCCTTCGAACCCTGGCACCTGTCGCGAGTATCAACCTGCCGTATGAAAGAATTTCGCCGCCAGCAAGGGTCAGCGACCGGTCGCCGCGATTGATCTGCTCCACTTTGGTGTTCAGTCGGACTTCAATTTCCGAGTCGGAATAGAAACTTTCCGGCTTGAAGTAAAGCCGTTCCGCGGGCAGCTCGCCGGCAAGAAACTTCTTCGACAGCGGTGGCCGCTGATAGGGAAAATACGGTTCCTCGCCTAGCAGGATTACTTCACCGCCGAACTTTTTCTGTCTGAGCGTGGCTGCCGCCTGACCGGCAGCATGCCCCGCCCCTGCAATCAGTACTCGATTCATAGCTGGATGTCCGCCGCCAATCTACATTGCACTTATGCCGCCGTCGACGCGGATTTCCGTGCCGGTGACAAATCGCGATTCGTCGCTGGCGAGATAAAGAACGGCGTAGGCGACATCGTCGGGCTGGCCGACGCGACCAAGCGGAATCTGGCGACCAAGTTTCTGCAAAACGCTGTGCCGGTCTGCGTCACCGACCATGCCATCGAGAATCGGCGTATCGATGAACACCGGATGGACGGAGTTGCAGCGAATGTTGTTGCGCGACTTCGCGCAGTGCAAGGCAACGGATTTGCTCAGGTGACGTACTGCGGCTTTCGCGGAGTTGTAGGCAGCCAGATTGTGTGCCGCAATGATTCCGGAGATGGAGGAGATGTTGACGATCGAACCGCCGCCGCTGCTGGCGATATACGGAATCGAGTGCTTGCAACCAAGAAAAACGCTGTCGAGGTCAACAGAATGCACGCGGTGCCAATTTTCCAGACTCTCATCCTCGATGCTACCGACGGATCCGATGCCGGCATTGTTTACCAGGATGTTCAGGCCGCCGAATTTCTTGACCGTTATGTCCAGCACTTCGCGCCAGCGATCCTCATCGGTAACGTCGTGGTGCACGGACGCCGCGCTTTCCGGTCGCAGCCTGTTTATTTCGGCTGCAGTCGCCGCGGCGCCATCCGCGTTAATATCGGTCAACATGACGCGGGCGCCCTCGCTTGCGAGCATCGACGCGATTGCCGCACCAAGTCCCTGCGCCGCGCCGGTTACGAATGCAATCTTGTTTTCCGCCCGCCCCATCCCTGTCTCCAATTCCGCATTTGAGCATTAACCTGCAATCACCGACGTCCGATCATCGAGAAGCATTCGTCATTGTACTTGCGATATGCTACCGATTGTCCCTTGGTCCATAATAGTTCGGTGATTATGAAAACGCATGCAATAAGAATTCATGAATTCGGCGGCCCGGAAGTTCTCCGCTTTGAAGAGATCGATCTGCCCGAGCCGGCAGATGGGGAAGCACGGATTCGGCATACGGCGATAGGCCTCAACTTCATCGATACCTATTTTCGTACCGGGTTGTATCCATCCGCACTGCCGGCAGGCTTGGGTAGCGAAGCGGCAGGCGTCGTCGAGGCCGTGGGTCCGGGAGTCACGATTGTCCGACCGGGCGATCGAGTCGTCTATACGGGCCGGCCGGCCGACGCGTTTTCGGAGGCGCGAAATTTTTCCGCGGACAGACTGGTTCCGATACCGGACGAAGTCAGCGACGAGCAGGCAGCCGCCGTGTTGCTCAAGGGGCTCACAGCCTGGTACCTGTTGCGGCGCAGCTATCCCGTCAGGAAAGGCGATTCAGTGCTTCTTTATGCGGCGGCAGGCGGAGTAGGTTCGATTGCCAGCCAGTGGGCAAAGGCTCTCGGCGCCACGGTCATCGGCGTCGTCAGCACCGACGACAAAGCGAAGATTGCGAAGTCGCAGGGCTGCAGGCATATCATCATGGCCGACAACCCGGACCTGCCCGGAGCGGTACGCCGATTAACGGACGGCAGGGGCGTTGCTGCGGTGTACGACTCGGTGGGCAAGGACACCTTCTTCGCCTCGCTCGATTCCCTGAGGCCGCATGGCGTTATGGTGTCTTTCGGTAATTCATCGGGGCCGGTTGCGCCATTCGCGCCTTCAGAGCTTGCGAAACGACATTCTCTCTACGTCACTCGTCCGGTTCTCTTTGATTTTATCGATTCACGGGAGCACCTGCTGGCTGCCTGTGCGGAGTTGTTCGGCCTGCTTGCAGACGGCACGGTGAAGATCAACATAAACCAGCGCTATTCACTGAAGGATGCGGCGAAAGCACAGGCGGATCTCGAGGGCAGAAAGACGACCGGGTCGACCGTTCTTATTCCCTAGATTCGCATTTGAAGTCCTGACGCGGGACCTGCCGGTCCGGACTTCAGGGCTGAATCGGAACCAATGGCCAGAAGACCGGCAACAAGAGCATCGCCGCAGCGAAAATAATGATGGTAAGCGGCACGCCCACCTTGAGGTAATCCACGAAGCGGTAGCCGCCGGGGCCCATGACCAGGATATTGGCCGGGTGCGAGATCGGGCTCGTGAAACTTGCCGATGCTGCCATCGCGATGGCCATCATAGCCGTTTCCGGCTGCAGACCCATGTCCGCCATGGCGGTCAGCACGATGGGTGACATCAGTACCACCAGCGCGGCAGTGGGAATGATCATCGTCGCCATTGCGGTCAGCACGTACAGTCCCATGATGACCGGCCAGGGTCCGGAATCGCCGAGAAGTGCCATGACCTGCGTCGCGAGGTAAGAGGCTGCGCCGGTATCCTCCATCGCCGTGCCGAGCGGCAGCATGCCTGCAATCAGGAATATCGCTTTCCAGTCGATCGCCCGGTACGCCTGCTCCATATTCATGCAGCCGACCAGCACCATCACGCTGCCGCCGACCACCGCTGCCACGGCAATCGGAGCCAGCCCGCCCATCACGCTGGCCACTACGCCGAACATGATCATCGCAGCGACCGGTGCTTTGCGGGTATCCGGCGGTTCCTGGCCCAGAGGCGTCAGGATCAGGAAATCCGAATCGTTGTCGAGCAAGGTCAGCCGGTCGCGCGGACCCAACAGCAGCAGAGCATCACCGATCTGCAGGCGTTCATCGGTGAGATCCGTGCCGACCGGACCGCCTTCCCGCCAGATTGCGGCCAGTTCGATGCCATAGCGTTCCCGAAAATTGAGTTCTCCCACGGTCTTGCCTGCCAGGGTGCTGCGTGGATCGAGGGTTGCATCCATCAGCGTCAGGCGCTCCGATTCGAATGCGCCCAGGTTCGGTGCCACCTGGGTCTCGATCTCCAGTTCCTGCAAGCCGCGAAGTACGTCGAGATCCTCGTGTTGTCCTTCGATCAGCAGAAGATCGCCGCCCGCGAGGACTTCGTCGCCGCGCGGCATGACTTTCAGCTCTCCTTCGCGAAATATGGCGAGTACACGGAAATCAAAAAAATCATCCAGCCGACTCTTGCGTAACGTTACGTCGACCAGGTCGCTGTAATTAGGCAGGCGCACGACAAACAGCCGCTCATCTCCTTTGTAAAGCTCCTGCAGTCGTTCCGGAGTCAATACTTCGACACTGCCAAAGTCGGCATGCTTTTCCAGGTTGGCAATGTCTTCGATCTCTCCCTGCAGCAACAAGCGGTCGCCGGCTCGCAATGGCACGTAGCTCAGGTTGGTCAGGCGGTATTGCTGGCGGCGATAGACGCCGACTACGCTGACGTTGAAGCGGGTCCGAAACGATGCGTGCCGAACGAGTTCGCCGACCAGCGGCGATCCCTCCTGAAGTATTGCCTCGGCATACGCGATCTTTGCGGCCACCATCGATTTCAGCACCGGCGCCTCGCGTTCGATGACGAGATCGCTCCATCGCTGTAACTCGCGAAACTGGTCGAGACGCCCCTGGACGAGGATGCCGTCGCCACCCCGCAACACGGTCTGCCGGCCGGGCAGTGTTTCGCTGCGGCCGTAGCGGACAAGCGCGAGAATAATGAGGCCGGTCGACGAACCGATGCGGCTTTCGGCCAGCGTCTTGCCGACAAGCACCGAGTCTTCGGGAACCCGCATCATGAAAGTCTGTTCCTGGAGTTTGTAACGCGAGCGCAAACTGCGCTGGCTATGCTGCCGCGTTCTGGCGACCTCGGTCTTGGGTAACAGCAACCTGCCGACGAGAGCTACAAACAACACACCGATTACCATCAGCATTCCGCCGATCGGTGTGAAGTCGAAAAGCTTGAAAGGTTCGTATCCGCCTCGGGTCAACGCTGCGCTGATGAGCAGATTCGGCGGCGTGCCGATCAGGGTGGTCAAGCCGCCGAGCAAGGTTGCATAGGCCAGCGGCATCAGCAATCGTGATACAGGAATACCGGAACGCCTTGCGATATCCACGGCGACGGGCAGCATCAGGGCCGCAACTCCGATATTGTTCATGAAAGCCGACAACACGCCGGCCGTCATCATGATGACAAGGATCATCGGGACTTCGCGCTTGCCGGCAACCCGCATTACCTGGTTGCCGATGATATTGGCAATGCCGGTTCGGGTGAGACCCTCGCTAAGGATGAACATGGCCCATACCGTGATCACCGCACTGTTGCTGAAGCCGAGGAAGATGGCATCCGCCCCGACCAGTCCGGTTACAGCCAGTGTGCCCAGCACCAGCATTGCCACCAGATCCATACGTATGACTTCGCTGATGAACAGAATCAGCGAAATGGCGAGGATGCCGAGAACCAGTGCGATCTCAAATGTCATTGTTGTCCGGGCGTGGCTGCCCTGTACTGCCCGATGGTCCTGAATCAGAATTACTGGAACCTATCTCAAGAACCCCGTGAGCCACCACGCGGTATGCTGGGATTGGTTCTACGAATTTATACACGACGGCCGAGCAATTAGCTAAAGCCCTCATCACGTTTTCAAGAAAGGCCGGAGCATTGAGTTCAAACAACTGTTATGTACCGAAAGTGCAGCGACGCTCGTCGAGTCACCGGATCCGTGGCGTTGACTACCACATCAGCGAGTGGGGCGAGACCGGTGATCCCATGCTCGTTCTGCTACATGGATGGGGGGATGCCGGCGGCAGCTTTCAGTTCATCGTCGATGCGCTTGCCTCGGCATGGCATGTCGTGGCGCCCGACTGGCGGGGCTTCGGAGAATCGTATTGCCGCACCGAGGCGTACTGGTTCCCCGACTATGTTGCCGATCTCGATGCGCTGCTGAATATCTACAGTCCGCAGGGGCCGGCGAGGCTGGTCGGACACAGCATGGGCGCCAACGTCGCGGGTCTGTATGCCGGCATCATGCCGGAGCGCGTCTCTCACTTCGTCAATGTGGAAGGATTTGGCCTGGCAGACAGTGATCCGGCCAATGCGCCCGCTCATTACCGTCGATGGATCGAGGCCGGTCGGCGGATCCGTGGCTACATCAAATACCGTTCCTTCGAAGAGTTGGTACCGAGAATACTCAAACGCAGCCCGCGCATGAGCGAAGACAGGGCACGCTTCGTCGCCCGGCTGTGGGGCGCCGAAAGTGAAACGGGCGTCGAGCTGCGGGCTGACCCGGCTCACAAACTGCCCAACGCCGTGCAATACCGGCGCGCCGAAGCCGTTGCCTGTCGGGAGCGAATCGAAGCCCGCGTGTTGCTCGTCACGGGCGAGGAATCCGAGTTCTTCACGGCCGCCAAAGCCTGGCTGGATGCCGATCAGGGCGAAGTGCTTTACGCCGGAGCAGAGACGCGGGTCATTCCCGGAGCCGGCCATATGGTGCATTTCGAGCAGCCGGAGCGGTTGGCCGCGCTTATCGAGGCCTTTCTCCTGCCCGACTTGTAAATTCGTCCAGTACTGTATAAAAATACAGAACTTTCCCGGGGTGGCGGACATGGGCGCAGTAGCTGAAACCGAAGCGGATTACCTGGCAGGTCTGAACCCGGCACAGCGCCAAGCCGCCGCGTTTGGCGCCAGGAACAGCGATGGTCGCTTCGACTCCGGACCGTTGCTGGTCATCGCCGGCGCTGGAACCGGCAAGACCATGACGCTGGCGCATCGCGTGGCGCATCTCGTCATACAGGGCGTCAGCCCGGAACGAATATTGTTGCTTACTTTTACACGGCGTGCGGCGCAGACCATGACGCGACGCGTGGAATCAATAATTCGTCAGATTCAAAAAACGAACGCTAACGATGGCAACACACGACCGATGCTGACATGGTCGGGAACCTTCCATTCCGTTGCCAATCGGCTGTTGCGGCACTACGCGCATAACCTGTGCCTCGATCCGGGATTCTCGGTTCTCGATCGCGGCGATTCCGCAGACGTCATGGACGTTGTACGCCACGAGTTGAACCTGTCGAAGAAAGCACGGCGTTTCCCCAAGAAAGACACGTGCCTGGCGATCTATTCCCGATGTGTCAATGCGCGTCAGCCGCTTACTGATGTGTTGAACGGCACTTTTCCCTGGTGCCAGGACTGGGAGCAGGAGCTTCGCGAGCTTTTTCGTGCCTACGTCGAACGAAAACAGCAGAGCAATGCGCTCGATTACGACGACCTGCTCCTGTACTGGAGCCACCTGGTTGCGGAGCCCGACATAGCCACGGAAATCGGTTCCTGGTTCGATCACGTGCTGGTCGACGAGTACCAGGATACCAACCTGCTGCAGGCGGATATCCTGAATGCAATAAAGCCCGAAGGAAGGGGCTTGACCGTGGTGGGCGACGATGCCCAATCCATCTATTCATTTCGTGCTGCCGAAGTGGAAAACATACTCGGATTTGCCGATCAGTACATGCCGTCAGCGACCGTCATCAGCCTCGAGGAAAATTACCGTTCAACGCAGCCGATACTTGACAGTGCGAACTGCCTTATCTCCGAGAGTGAAAGGCAGTACCGCAAGAATCTGTTTTCCGCGAAAAAAAATGGTGCCCGACCGCAGTATGTCACTGTCGAGGATGGTGAAGCCGAAGCAGAGTTTGTTGTGCACGGGATACTGGCAAATCGCGAACAGGACATGTTGTTGAAAAATCAGGCTGTGTTGTTTCGCGGCGCACACCACAGTGACAGGCTCGAGCTGGAACTCGTGAGGAGAAACATCCCTTACGTCAAATATGGCGGCTTGAAGTTCCTGGAAGCAGGCCATGTCAAGGACATGTTGTCGATACTCAAATGGGCCGAGAATCCACGTAATCAGGTTGCGGCATTCCGGGTACTGAAGTTGTTGCCGGGCATGGGCCCTGTGAATGCCTCACGTTGTTTCGATCATCACGCGATGGCGGATTTCCGGTTTACTTCCTTGCAGTATTTCGCACCGCCGGCAGGCGCGCGCGAGGACTGGCCGGGTTTCTGTGAGCTGATGCAGCAGCTGTCGTCGGCAGCACTCGACGACAGTGGTTGGCAGGTACAGATCGGTGCCGCCAGGAAGTGGTATCAGCCGCAGCTCGAGCGACTGTATGACGGACTGGAAACCCGCGAGGCCGATCTCGAGCAGCTCGAGCAGATATCGGGCCGCTACGCGACGCGCGAAAGATTTCTGACCGAACTGACACTGGATCCGCCGGCTGCCGGCGGAGATCTTGCCGGCGACCCATTGCTCGATGAGGACTACCTCATCCTGTCTACGGTGCATTCCGCGAAAGGGCAGGAATGGGACGCTGTTTACCTGCTGAATTTCTCGGACGGCAATTTCCCGTCCGAGTTCGCGACCGGCAAGGCCGAACTCATAGAGGAAGAACGCCGGCTGCTGTACGTGGCGATGACTCGGGCAAAACAGTCGTTACATTTGATTGCGCCGCTCAAGTACCACGTTACGCAGCAACGTCGCGACGGTGACAAGCATGTCTATGGTGCAAGAAGCCGCTTCATGACAGATCGCCTGATGCGGACGATGCAGGCAAGTTTTCACGGTAGAAGCGAAGCAACTTCGGTGCGCCTGGTTCCCGGAAGCGGGAAGCAACTGGACGTTGCAGGGCGTCTGCGGGAAATGTGGTAGTTATTCGCGTCGTCAATGCCAGGCGCCGATGATGGTGGCCATCATCGCAAACACCGCCATGTAGTAGCCGGCATTGATGCCGAACAGACGCAGCGATCGCTGCTCGAACAAATAAGTAATCCCGTAAGCCGTGGCAAGCCAGCACACTCCGACAATCAGTCCGGACTGAAGGCCGATGAGCCAGGTGCTGCCGGGTCCAAGGAAAACCGCAAGCGCTGTTGCGGATACGAACTGCAGCAAAGCGGTTCCCGAAAGTATCGGCCCTAAACGGAAGTTATCCCGCGACTCTTGCGTGAGTCCGACCTCCTGCATCCATGCGTTGCCGAAAAGGTATTTCGAATACCACAATCCGCCCAAAGCGAATGCCGCTGCCGTTGCGGCAATCACTGCGAGCCAGTTAATGCTTGCAAGAGTATCGGACAAGCCCATGGTCGGATCCCCGTTATTTTTTGAGTTATTATTTTTCCGAATGACTTAGTCTAGCAGAGCCCGGACAATTTCAGCACTGCTCAGTAGGTCACATTTTGCGGTTCAGCCAGGCGGCACGTGAAGGTTACCGTGAACCTTGTCACGAACGCGAGGCTCTAAAACAGATATACATAAGCTGCCTTTACGCGTCATATGCAGGGGCGCAAGAGGTGGATTGCGGTGGTCTCAGCAGCCATGAACTGAGTACGCACGCTTTGCGATGTCACTTATCGGACGGCTGAGTCACCAGGTTTTCTTTTCGCGAGGAGGAAAGCTTGCCCATGAAACTCAGCTCCACCGCCGGCCAGGTCATGCCGGTCCGCAATCTGCGGGAATATTTTCGCCAGTCCATTGACGATGCTATCGATCGGCAGGGCGTTGCCGTAGATGGCCATGCCACACACTACGTAGTCAACTTGCTGACGCTTTTTTCCCGATCCGAGCAACTGTACGAAGATCATGGCGACGCGTACGGCCTGCGGCCGCTGGCACTGATGCTTGCCGATGCAGTCGATGCCCGATCGGCGGAACAAAGAAGTCTTGCGTTGCAGCGAATCGGTGATGTTGCGCTTTTCATTTCCGGATTCTTTGCGGACAGCCTGGCGCACAAGCTGGTTGATCTCGACTATTACATTTATATGGGTGGCAGTGCCTACGGTTCTTTGTCTGACGAGGTTCGTGGCACGGCCCGCGGGCGCGCACTGGCCGATGTCTACGCCGAGCTGGCTGCGAAATTCCAGGTGGTTGTCGATATATTGAACGATGTCAGGGACACAACCCGACAATCTTCCGACATCGATTTGCTGCGCACTTACGAGGTGTGGTTGAAGACGGGAAGCCGTCGGGCGGCAATGCTGCTGAAACAGAATGGTGTAGTTCCGATCACCGGGCTCGGCACGCGACACAATCAATGATGCTCTGCGAGCTGCAAGATTATCTCAGCGGCATTTACCGTGCCGACCCCGGATGCGCGGTAACCGACTTCCTGGTTACCGACCCCGCTCTGGCGGCGATACTGGGACGTGGCAATCTGGTTCCACAAACCGAGGAATCGGTACTGATGTCGGAGGACGGCAATAACCTGGATCTTTGCCTGTTTCTTGATCAACAGTTGCTCGATCGGCTGGCCGGTGAAAACCCGCTCGAATTCCTGCGTGCGGGAAGGCTAAAGGACGTCTGGACCGTTCTCGAGGGCGTAAGCCATTTCAACTACCTGGTCTGGAATGCCCGACAAGACCGCAAGGTAACCTTGATGGAATTGGAGATGCAGGCCGAGGTCGACAAGTTTGTCAGTACCTGGTTGCTCGCAAATTCGCAGGCGCACTGCGATTTCGGGCACCTGCTGCACGATTGGCTGTTTGGCGATGTGCGCTTCAATCCCGCCCTGAATCCCACCCAGCGGCAGCGCTACGAGACCGCGAATAACTATGCAGGCCGCTTTTGTCACGGGCTGTTGAAGCGCATGCAGGGAGACAGCTTCGGCTGTCTCGATGAACTTCGGCACTTCTATCGCATGCCGCAGCCGGAAAAGATCAGCCACATTCATTCCAGCGCCTATTCAATGCCCGCCTGAGCAATTCGCGGCGAACTCGTCCGCAAAAAAAAAAGACGGTGGCCGAAGCCACCGTCAAGGTACGAAACAAACTGCATAAGGGGTATATTTGTTTCGTCTGCCACTCAGTAAGACTTTTCGGCACACAACCGGAAATACTGTCGGCGGCACCAAATGTTCGAAAAACGTTTGCAGGATCCTTTCCCGCGTCTTCTGTTCTTTGATGCAGCGGATGCACGAATGGTTGCAAACTATTTGGAATAAGCCACGGCGATATAGCTGATTTACTTTCGATAGATACGGCCGGCAATTTGGGGACAGTAACCCTGACTATGCGCGATGAGACGTCTGATTCCGTCTTGGCGCAGGGTTTCGGCATAATCAGGGTCACTGTCCCCCTGGGAGATTTCCATGAGCAGTACAGCAAAAAGCCTGTCCGTGCGCGACCAGGTATCCGAGGCGGAATGGCAGACGCGCGTGGATCTGGCTGCCTGCTACCGGCTTATCGCGATGCACGGTTGGGACGACCTGGTATTCACGCACATCTCGGCCCGGGTACCCGGGCCCGAGGAGCATTTCCTGATCAACGCCTACGGCTTGCTGTTCGAGGAAATGTCTGCAAGCAGCCTGGTCAAAGTCGACCTCAATGGAAATCAGGTGCTCAAGTCTCCGTACATGATCAATCCTGCCGGATTTACGATTCACAGCGCCATTCACGAAGCGCGCCACGATGTGGCTTGTGTTATCCATACTCACACCAAAGCCGGCGTAGCCGTGTCGGCGCAGACCGACGGATTATTGCCGCTCTCGCAGGTGTCGCTTTTCCCGCTGGCGTCGATCGCCTATCACGACTACGAGGGCGTGGCGTTAAACGAAGAGGAGAAACCGCGGCTGGTTGCCGATCTCGGCGACCGTTCGAACCTGATCCTGAGAAATCACGGCCTGCTGACAGCGGCGGCGAGTATTCCGGACGCATTCCTCTCCATGTACGTACTCGAAACCGCCTGCCAGACACAGGTATTGGCGCAATCGGCGGGCGTGCCGCTCACGTCGATCAGCAAGCAAATACTGGCGGGCATAAAGGCCCAGGCCGAAGCGGTTACCAAGGGCCTCGGCGGGAAGCTGGCCTGGCCGGGACTCCTGCGCAAGCTGGATCGCCACGACAGCTCGTTCCGCAACTAAGGGCCCGCACTGTAAATTCTCAGGCGAGGAACATGGCGTAAGCAGGATTGTCGCTTTCTTCCCAATGAGCGTATCCGAGTTCCGCCAGGTGCGCCTCGAGTTCGGCAGACTCCTCCTGCGGTACCTGGATGCCGGCGAGGATGCGCCCGTAGTCGGATCCGTGGTTGCGGTAGTGGAAAAGGCTGATGTTCCAGTTCGTGCCTATCGCTTTAAGAAAATTCACAAGTGCGCCCGGCCGCTCGGGAAACTCGAAGCGAAAAAGTCGCTCGTCCTGCAGATTCTGCGCACGACCGCCGACCATATGCCGTACATGCAGTTTTGCCACCTCGTTGTCGCTAAGGTCCGATACCGGGTAACCGAGTCCGCGTAGCTTCTCGATCAATTTGCGGCGTTCCTTTGCACCTTGGCTAAGCTCTACGCCTACAAAGATGTGGGCCTTCGTCGAGTCGCTGTAACGGTAGTTGAACTCGGTGACACTGCGTTTGCCAATGGCCTCGCAAAACGTGCGAAAGCTGCCCGGATGTTCCGGGATTTCCACGGCGAGCAGCATTTCACGCTGTTCGCCCACGGCGGCGCGCTCGGCGATATGCCGCAGCCTGTCGAAATTCACGTTGGCGCCACCGTTCACTACCACCACGGTCTTACCCTTCAGCTTGTGATCCGCGAGGTATTTTTTTGCCCCCGCAACTGCGAGTGCACCGGCCGGTTCGACGATTGAACGCGTGTCATTGAAAATATCGCGAATACCGGCACATGCCTGGTCGGTGTCCACCGTAATGACCTCATCGACGAACTCCTGGCAGAGCCTGAAGGTCTCGTCACCGACGCGGCGAACCGCCACACCGTCGGCGAAGATACCGACGTGCTGCAGGATGACCGGCCTGCCCGCCTGCAACGACTGCCGCATCGCGGACGAGTCGTCCGGCTCCACGCCAATAACCTTTATGTCGGGGTTCATTGACTTGACGTAGGTTGCGATACCGGCGATCAGCCCGCCACCGCCAACCGGCACAAAAATGGCGAACAAGGGCTCGTCGGCCTGACGCAGGATCTCGCGGCCGATGGTTCCCTGGCCGGCAATCACATGCGGGTCGTCGAACGGGTGTATGAACGTCAGTTGCTGTTCGGTTCCGATTTTTCGCGCGTGCGCGTAGGCGTCGTCGTATGCGTCTCCGTGCAGCACGACCTCGCCACCGAGCTTGCGCACGGCGTCGACTTTTATGGTCGGCGTCGTCACGGGCATTACGATGACAGCGCGCACTTTCTTGCGGCTCGCGGCCAGCGCCACGCCCTGGGCGTGGTTACCGGCCGAGCTGCAGATAACACCGCCTTCCAGGAGCTCGGGTGGAAGCGAGCTCAGCTTGTTATAAGCGCCGCGAAGCTTGAAGGAGAATACAGACTGCAGATCTTCGCGTTTGAAGAGGATTCGATTGCCGATACGAGCCGAAAGGTTTCCGGCGAATTCGAGTGGCGTCTCGATGGCGACATCGTAAACGTTCGCCTGCTCAATCAGCTCGAGATAATCTGCCGTGTTCATTTGTCGCACCGGGTGGGGAAATACGGCCGTAGACTATCTCAACACCGCGGTGCCGACTACACGAGCACGTCTTGAAGAAAAAATCGCCCGCAATTTCCCGGCGGGCGATCTCCGTGAGCTACTGCGCGCTTACAGGCTTGCCGTCCGGATCCAGCAGGGAGATCTCGCCGATCTCCAGCTCACGAATGGCCGATTCGATTCGTGCCCGGTCGCCGACGACAACCCACGTGAGTCCATCCGGCTTGATCACTTCATCGGCCGCGGCGGAAACCTCGCCTGCCGTCAAGCCGCGCACGCTATCCGCATAGGTATCCCAGTAGTCATCGGCGAGTCCGTAGTCGACTATTTCGCCGATGTCCCGCAGAACCGCGGCGGCGGTTTCCCAGCGACCTGGCAAACTCAACGTGTTATTTGCTTTCACTTTGTCCATTTCTTCACCGGTCGCCGGTTCGTCGCCGAGGTACTCGGCCAGTTCGCGACGGATCTCCGCAATCGACTCCTTCGTCTTATCGGTCTGCACCGGAGCGTAGACGATAAACGGGCGCTGGCCGCGCGTGTCTATGAGCAACGAACTTGCGCCATAAGACCAGCCTTTGTCCTCGCGCAGGTTGGTGTTGATGCGCGACGTGAAACTGCCACCGAAAATCTCGTTCATTGTTTCAATGGCGATTTCGTTGCCAACGCCGACTGCAGGTGCAACGTTTGCTGCCAGAATAATCGATTGCTCGGAACCTGGGCGGTCGATCAGGAACACCCGTTCGCGATCCTGAGGTGCCACTGTAGAGATATTCTTTGTTGGCACGGTTCCCGACTTCCAGCTGCCGAAAAGTTTCTCCAGTTTCGGTTTGATCTCCGCCATGCTCGTGTCGCCGACGACGATCATCGTCGCATTGTTCGGCTTGAACCAGGTGGCGTGGTAATCGACAAGCGACTCGCGTGTGATGCGGCTGATCGAATCCTCGGTACCGGAACCGGTCAGCGGCAGCGCATACGCGTGGCCCTCACCGTAGAGCAGCTGCGGAAAAATCCGCAGTGCCATGCCAACCGGGCGGGTTTTCTCCTGCTTTATCTGCGCGAGCATCGCTTTGCGAAGTCGCTCCAGCTCGCCTTCCGGAAATACCGGGTTCAACACGACGTCGGCATACAGCGCAAGCGACGCGTCCAGGTTTTCCTTCAATGCGTTCAGCCGCACGCTCGACGAGTCGATTCCCGAACCGGTGCCAATCGATGCGCCGAGGCGGTCGAGTTCGTCGCTTATCTGCAATGCGTCGCGCTTGCGTGTGCCCTCGTCGAGCATCGCCATCGCAAGGCTCGATGTTCCCGGCTCGCCGAACTGGTCGGCAGCGAAACCTGCGTCGAACTGCATGCCGATAGTTACTGCAGGAATTGCGTTCCGGTTTGCGACAATGACTTCCAGGCCATTCCTGAGGTTACTGCGCTCGAAGGTCGTGAAGCGGACATCCGGGAAGCTTGTCGTCTCCGGCACTGCCGACCGGTCTACGCCCTCTGCAGCAGCGCTGAGTGGCGGGAACGGGTGAACCTCCAGGTGGTAGGCGCCCGATGCCAGCCAGCGGCGTGCAGCGCCGATGACCGATTCCGGCGTTGCCGCCTCGAAGCGCTCGAGCGACGTCTTGTAGAACGCGGGGTCGCCGGCGTAAACAGCGTTCTCCGCGAGGATGTCGGATTTACCGCCGAAGCCACCGACCTGCTCTATACCTCGCACGAAGCCGGATTTCATCTGCGCCTTGACCCGGTCGAGCTCGTCCTGCGTCAGTCCTTTCTGCAGGAACAACTCAAGCTCCTCGTTCATCGCAGCTTCGACTTTCGCAAGATCGCCGCCCGGCTGTGCGGAAGCCTGCAACAGGTACATTCCCGCAATCTCGCCGGCAAACTGCCAGGAGCCAACGTCGGTCGCTATCTGGTCGGTGTACACCAACCGTTTGTAAAGTCGGGAATTCTTGCCCGACGTCAGGATGGCATCGGCAAGCTGCAGGAGGTCTGCGTCCTCGGAAACAAATTGCGGGGCACCCCACACCTTGTATATGCGCGCCTGCGGCACGCGGTCCTGCATTACCTGGCGCTTGTCACGATCGAGGCGAAATTCCCATGATTGGTGTTTCGCTATCGGCGGCCCCGGCGGAATGTCCCCGAAATATTCCTGCACTTTTGCCAGCGCCCGTTCCGGTTCGATATCGCCAGCAATCACTATGACGGCATTATTCGGCCCGTAATACGACTTGAACCACTCATGCACGTCTTCGACGCTGGCCGCGTTGAGATCTTCCATCGAACCGATGGGCAGCCAGGAATACGGGTGATCCGCTGGAAACAGGTTCTCGACGATATGGTTGAACACCAGTCCGTAGGGCTGGTTTTCGCCCTGGCGTTTCTCGTTCTGCACGACGCTGCGCTGTTCATCGAGGCGCTCCTGCGAAATTGCGCCGAGCAGGTGGCCCATGCGATCGGATTCCATCCACAAAGCCATGTCCAAAGCCGTGTTGGGCACGTTCTCGAAATAATTGGTTCGATCGAAGTTCGTCGTACCGTTCATGTTGGTTGCGCCGACTTTTTCGAACGGCCCAAAGTATTCGTCGTTGTAATTCTCGCTGCCGTTGAACATCAGGTGCTCGAACAGGTGAGCGAAACCGGTCTTGCCCGGATTTTCGTTTTTCGAGCCCACGTGATACCAGAGGTTGACGGCAACGATCGGTGCTTTCCTGTCCTGGTGAACAATCAATCGAAGCCCGTTGTCCAGCGTGTACTGGTTGAACGTGATATCGATGTCGGTCGCATGGGCATTCAGGGCAGTCCCGAGACTTGCGGCACACAAGCAGACTTTAATAAGGCGAATCATCGTTATTGGTCTCTTCAGAACAGAAATTTGCTACGAGTTTAGCCTAAAGACTGAGTTCATCGCACAAGGTTCAATATGGATAGCAATCCCGCCGACAGCCTTTCATAATGCGCTCCATGAATGAATACGCGTCCCGCAGAACTTTGTATCCACCGATCGAAGCGAATCGCAGCGGCACCCTCGATGTCGGTGACGGGCATCAACTCTATTATGAAGAATGCGGCAATCCGCACGGCAAGCCGGTGGTGTTCCTGCACGGCGGGCCCGGCGGCGGCTGCAACGCCAACATGCGCCGATTCTTCAATCCGGACGTGTACCGAATTGTATTGTTCGACCAGCGCGGTTGCGGCAGGAGCAAGCCCCATGCCGGGCTGGAGCACAACACGACCTGGCACCTGGTCGATGACATTGAAGTGCTCAGGTCTGCTCTGCAAATCGACCGATGGCAGGTTTTCGGTGGCTCCTGGGGCAGTACACTGGCGCTCGCGTATGCGGAGACGCATCCGGAAAAAGTAAGCGAGCTGGTCTTGCGCGGCATTTTCCTGATGCAGCAACAGGAAATGGATTGGATGTACCGCTTCGGTACCAGCGAACTGTTTCCGGATCACTGGAATGATTTCATAAAACCGATTCCGAAAGCAGAGCGCAGTGACCTTCTGCGCGCCTATCACAAGCGCGTCACCAGCGATGATCCGGTATTGCGCCTTCAGGCGGCGAAGGCATGGTCAGCATTCGAAGGCTCGACTATCACCTTGCTGCCGGATGCTGCCGTTGCCAGCTCTTTCGTTGCGGATGATGTCGCGCTTGCCATGGCGAGAATCGAAACGCATTACTTCGTGAACAGGGGATTCATGCAGGAAGGGCAGTTGTTGCGCGACATCGGCAAGGTTCGAAAGATCCCGGCAGTCATCGTGCACGGTCGCTACGATGTCCTATGTCCTGCAAGTACAGCCTGGGCATTGTCTCGTGCCTGGCCGGAAGCGAAACTGCGTATCGTGCCGGACGCCGGTCATTCGGCGTTCGAGCCGGGCAATATTCATGAACTCGTCATGGCAACTGATTCATTCTCAACTTACCAGGTACATCACCATTGAAGAAACTGCTGATCAGCAACGCGCGGCTCGTCAACGAAGGCGAGATCCGCGAAGTGGATGTTCTCGTCGCCGGGGAGCGGATCGAAAAAATCGCGGCATCGATTGCCGTACCGAATGGGGCCGCCGTCATCGACGCGGCTGGCAAATACCTGTTGCCGGGGATGATCGACGACCAGGTGCATTTTCGTGAGCCGGGCCTGACCAACAAGGGTGACATGGAAACGGAATCGGCGGCCGCAGCGGCTGGCGGAATCACCAGTTTTATCGACATGCCGAATGTCAATCCGCAGACGACGACGCGTGCAGCGCTGGCAGACAAGTATCGGATTGCCGAGGGGCGCTGCGTTTCCAACTACGGTTTCTATCTCGGTGCTACCAATCGCAATATCGAAGAAATCCGGGCGCTGAAAGTGGGTGAGGCGGCAGGCATCAAGGTATTCATGGGTGCATCGACTGGCGACATGCTCGTCGACAGCCCGGAGGCGTTGGAGCAGCTGTTTGCGGACGCACCGGTGATCGTTCTGACGCACTGCGAGCATACGCCGACCATTCGCGACAACGAAGCGAGGGCGAAAGCCGAGTTCGGCGAAAACGTACCCATGTCCGAGCATCCGAGAATTCGCTCGGCTCAGGCCTGCCTCGCGTCGTCGAGTATGGCGACGGAGCTGGCTCGAAGACACGATTCCCTGCTGCACGTATTGCACCTGACTACCGCCATCGAGATGGCGCTCTTTTCCCGCGCGCCGCGTAGCGAAAAGCGCATCACTGCCGAAGTCTGTGTCCACCACCTGTGGTTCGATGAAAGTCGCTATGCCGATCTGGGGGCGCGGATCAAGTGCAACCCGGCGATCAAGACGGAGCAGGACCGGCTGGCACTGATCAAGGCGGTAAATGAAGGGCGAATCGATATCATTGCGACCGACCACGCGCCACACACCGCCAGCGAAAAGAAGAAGACCTATTTCAAGGCGCCGGCCGGATTGCCTTTGGTGCAGCACGCGCTGCTGACTCTCATGGACCTGGTGGCTGCCGGTCAGCTGGGCCTGGGGCTGGTCGTGGAAAAAACCAGCCATGCGGTTGCCGATATATTCGGCATAGTGGATCGCGGCTACGTACGGGAGGGCTACTACGCCGATCTCGTGCTGATAGACCCGGATTCGCCGTACAACGTCAATTCGACCAATCTGCTTGCGAAGTGCCACTGGTCGCCGTTCGAGGGGCATACTTTCGGCAGCAGCATCGATACCACGATAGTCAACGGCGAAATCGTTTACGAGGACGGCAGCCTGACAGGTCAGATAGCCGGTCAGAAGATGGAATTTGCCCGGGCTCGCTGAGATAAACGCCCTCATCCCACGGCTATTTGACAGGATCATGGCGAATATCAGGCCAATCATCCAAAACTGTTTACTTTCCGCCAGAGCCCGTTATGCTAATCGCACAATCCAACCCCCATTTTGGCTGATCCCGGAGCGCCGCTTCCAGATGCCCGCCGTTTGTCCAGTGAATGAAGCCGACTGATACCTCCAATCCGGATTATTTCCATAAAGTCGTCGATTGCCAGTGGGCCTGCCCGGCCCACACCGACGTACCCAACTATATTCGGCTGATAGCACAGGGCCGTTTTTCCGACGCCTATATGCTGAACCGGGAATCGAACGTATTCCCCGGCATCCTCGGGCGCGTTTGCGATCGTCCCTGCGAGCCCGCCTGCCGCCGCGGCCGTATCGAGGAGAAACCGGTCGCTATCTGCCGCCTCAAGCGGGTTGCGGCGGACAATCGTGACGATATCCGCGATCGCCTGCCTAAAGCGCCGGCGCGGAAAAACGGCAAGAAAGTTGCCCTTATCGGCGCCGGCTGTGCATCGCTGACGGTCGCAAACGACCTGATCCCGCTCGGCTACGACGTCACCATATTCGAAGCACTGACGACCACCGGCGGGCTGATGCGCACCAACATTCCGCAGTTTCGCCTGCCGCCGAAAGTGCTCGACGAAGAAATTGGCTACATCGTCGATATGGGCGCGACATTGCATCTCAATCATCGTATCGAAAGCCTGAAGGAGCTGCTGGACAGCTCGGAATATGATGCCGTGTTTGTCGGCACCGGCGCACCGAAAGGCAAGGAACTGAAGTTGCCGGGGCGTTACGACTCCGAGAACGTTCATATCGGCATCGAGTGGCTGGAATCGGTGGCATTCGAACACGTGGATTCGATCGGCGAAAACGTGCTGATCATCGGCGTCGGCAATACCGCGATGGACTGCTGTCGCAGTTCACTGCGGCTCGGTGCAAAAAGCGTCAAAGTCATGGCCCGCAAACCCCGCGGCTTTTTCAAGGCATCGGAGTGGGAACTAGAAGATGCCGAGGAAGAAAACGTCGAAATAATCGTCAACCACTCGCCGAAACAGTTCGTTGTCGAGAAGGGCAAGCTGGTCGGCATGTTGTTCGACAAAATGGAATACAAGATCGACGACAGAGGCGAGATTGATCGCGGCACGGCGGTCGGTGAAGTGATGATTCCGTGTGACGACGTCATCCTCGCTATCGGGCAGGACAACGCGTTTCCGTGGATCGAAAGAGACATCGGCATCGAGTTCAACGATTGGGAATGCCCGATCGTCGAAGAGAAAACGATGATGTCCTCGCGCGAAGGCGTGTTCTTCGGTGGCGATTCGGCTTTTGGTCCAAAGAACATCATCTGGGCGGTCGCTCACGGTCACGAAGCGGCAATTTCGATACATCGTTTCTGCAGTGACCTGGATATCAACGATCGGTTGGCCCCTGGTCTGAAGCTCGACAGCCAGAAAATGGGTATGCATGAATGGAGTTTTTCGAATAATTACGACCCGGCCGAGCGTCGCCTGATGCCGCACGTCGATCTCAAGGAGCGCTTCAAGAAGATCGATATCGAAGTCGAGCTGGGGTTTACTGCCGAGCAGGCATTGCAGGAAGTCGAGCGCTGCCTTAATTGCGATATTCAAACGGTCTTCGAGGCCAAGCTGTGCATCGAGTGCGACGCATGCATCGATATCTGCCCGGTCAATTGCCTGACCATTACGGCAAACGGCGAGGAGCAGGAGCTGCGGACGAGGCTCTCGGCGCCTGCCGAAAACCTGACGCAGGACCTGTACGTCTCCGCGGCACTGCCACAGACGGGACGGGTCATGGTCAAAGACGAGGATCTATGTGTGCATTGCAGCCTGTGTGCCGAGCGCTGCCCGACGGGCGCGTGGGATATGCAGAAATCGACAGTCCTTATCCCGTACGCGTGCCATGAATCCCCGCCAACCCCACAGAGAGCCAAGGCATCGACCGGCTGAGAAGGTTCGGAAATCGCAATGCGCGCTTATTTTAGTTGTCAAAGCACAGGCGCCCTGGTTCTATGAGGTAGTTTTGTCGTGTCCAGAGTCAACGATGTAGTCATCAAGATCGGAACGGTCAACGGAACCGGTTCCGCCAGCGCGAACGGTCTTCTGATGAAGGCCATATTCCGCATGGGCGTTCCGGTCGTCGGCAAGAACTATTTCCCATCCAATATTCAGGGCCTGCCCACGTGGTATGAAATCCGCGTCACCGGCGATGGCTACCAGTCGCGATCAGACAGGGTCGATATCATGGTCGCGATGAATGCCCAGACCTACGCGAAGGACCTCGCGGAAGTCACCAGTGGCGGTTGGTTGATTTACGATTCCACCTGGCCGCGGAGCAACTTGTTGACGAGGGAAGGCGTTACCGTACTGGGTGTGCCCTTGTCGCGAATGTGCAATGAGCACTTCGAAGGGGCTCGCGCCAGGATCCTGATGAAGAACATCGCCTACGTCGGCGTCGTTGCGGCATTGCTGGAAATCGATCTCGAAATCATCACCGGGCTGCTCGAAGAAACGTTTGCGAAGAAAAAGCACCTGGTGAAACAGAATCAGGATGCGATACGGCTCGGCTACGACTACGCACGGGAAAATTTCACCTGTCCATTGCCGGTCACGGTCAAGCCCATGGACAAAACCAGGGGCCACATCATCATCGATGGCAATACCGCGGCAGGCCTTGGCTGTGTGTATGCCGGAGCGACGGTTGGAGCGTGGTATCCGATCACGCCGTCGACATCGCTGATGGACGCCTACAAGGCGTTCTGCAAACAGTTCCGCAGGGAAGAGGGCACGGACAAAAAGAAATTCTGCATCGTGCAGGCGGAGGATGAACTCGCGGCCATCGGCGTGGTGCTGGGTGCAACCTGGAACGGCGCGCGCGCATTTACTCCGACGAGCGGCCCCGGCATATCGCTGATGGGGGAGTTCCTCGGCTACGCTTACTATGCCGAATTGCCTGCGGTTATTTTCGACGTGCAGCGAGCTGGTCCCTCAACCGGTATGCCGACGCGTACCCAGCAATGCGACTTCATGGCCTGCGCTTTTGCGTCGCACGGCGACACCCGCCATGTGCTGTTGTTCCCGGCAAGTCCGGAAGAATGTTTTTATAGTGCTATCGAGGCATTCGACCTGGCCGACAGGCTGCAGACGCCGGTCATGGTGTTGTCGGACCTCGATATCGGCATGAATGACTGGATGTGCCCGGAGCTGCAATGGGACGAGAGTTACGTTCCGGACCGCGGCAAGGTGCTGAGCGCCGAGGAACTCGAGTCAATGACGAAGTTTCACCGCTACCTGGACGTAGACGGCGACGGAATTCCTTACCGGACCCTTCCCGGTGTGCATCCCAAGGGGTCCTATTTCACCCGCGGATCGGGCCATAGCAAGTACGGCGCCTATACTGAGGACTCGGCCGAGTACAAGGAAGTCGTCGATCGGTTGCTGGTCAAATGGGAAACAGCAAGGAAGCTGGTGCCGGGTCCGGCGATCAAGTATTCGAAGTTCAACCGGGTGGGAATCGTGTCGGTCGGCAGCTGCGATGGCGCAGTCAACGAAGCGCTGGTCCGGCTGAAGGAAAAGAACATTGGCCTGAATTATTGCCGGGTAAAAGCGTTTCCTTTCTCTGCCGAGGTTCGCGATTTCATCGAAAAGCACGACCAGATCTACGTCGTCGAACAGAATCGTGACGCCCAGCTTCGCGCCCTGCTGATGCTCGATCTCGAAATCGACCCGGCAAGGATGGTGCCGCTGCTGCACTACGATGGCATGCCCATCCACGCGGGATTCGTCGTTAATCGTGTGCTTGCAGAGCTTGCCAAGGGGCAGGCCGCGTAATACTTAGAGATGCAGGTAAAGATATGAGTTACATAGCCAAGCCGAAAGTCACTCATCCGAAAATTCCGCGGAACAACCTCGGATTGACGGTACGAGACTACGAAGGTGCGGTATCGACCCTTTGTGCGGGCTGCGGTCACGATTCGATCACGGCGGCGCTCATTCAGGCCGTTTTCGAACTCGGCATCGAACCTCATCGCCTGGCAAAGATGAGTGGCATAGGATGCTCATCGAAGACACCCGCTTATTTCGTCAGTCAGTCGCACGGTTTCAATTCCGTGCACGGCCGCATGCCGTCGGTAACGACGGGCGCGAACGCCGCAAATCACGATCTGACCTACATTGGCGTCTCTGGCGACGGCGACTCGCTGTCCATCGGCATGGGGCAGTTTGCGCACGTCATCCGGCGCAACCTCAACATGTGTTATATCATTGAAAATAATGGTGTTTATGGCCTCACCAAGGGCCAGTACTCGGCCTCGGCCGATGTTGGCACCAAAGCCAAGAAGGGCCCGGCAAACAAGCAGATGCCGATCGATCCGGTCAGCACAGCCATCGGGCTGGGCGCGACTTACATTGCGCGCGGTTTCTCCGGCGACAAGCAGCAGCTGGTGCCGCTGATCAAGGGCGCGTTGACACACAAGGGATTTGCGTTGCTGGACATCATCAGTCCCTGTGTCACGTTCAACGATCACGAAGGGTCGACCAAGAGTTATTCGCACACCCGTCGCTTTTACCATCATGTCATCGACACCGATTTCGTTCCGCCGGCGGCCGAGATCAAGGCAGCTTACGACGAAGGCGAGGCCATGCCGGTGGAGTTGCACGATGGCAGCAAGATAGTATTCCGGAAATTAGACCGGCATTACGACCCGACCAGCCGCGCAGCAGCATTCACTTACTTGAGAGACAGCGTGCAACGAGGTGAGATTATCACCGGCCTGCTATATATCGATCACGAATCCGGTGACATGCACAATCTTTCGGGCAGCGTAGACAAACCGCTCGCGTCGATTCCTTACCAGGAGCTGAATCCCGGCAAGGAGATGCTGGCTAAAGTGATGAGCCGATATCGCTAGTTGATGAGTGCGTGGTCATGAGGTCGCCTGCGGTGCAGGCTCCTACAAGGCGCGCCGGGAAATCGCGGTGAATTATTTGCGGGAGCCTGCGGTGCAGGCTCCTACAAGGCACGCCGGGAAATCGCGGTGAATTATTTGCGGGAGCCTGCGGTGCAGGCTCCTACAAGGCACGCCGGGAAATCGCAGTGAATTTTTTGTAGGAGCCTGCACCGCAGGCGACATTTCAAGTCCGACGTTTTCGCCTGACAAGGACTGCTCGTGGACAAATCAAGAAGACAGTTTGTGAAGGCCGGACTTGCCGGCGGTGCGATCGCTGCAAGTGCTGCGCTGCCCGCACTGGCCGGCGCATCGGCCAAAGAGAAAGGCTCTTCCGCGAAATCCCTGCGCATCCTGATGCTCGGGGGAACCGGCTACATCGGTCCGCACATGGTCAGTGAGTTCCTGCGCCGTGGCCACGAGGTCTCGCTATTCAATCGCGGGCGCACGAACGAGGACATTTTTCCGGATCTGGAGACACTGATCGGCGACAGGGATGGCGGCCTCGATGTGCTCAAGGGACGGGAGTGGGATGCCGTTGTAGACAATTCAGGGTACGTGCCACGGCACGTCGCGGATTCCGCGCGACTCCTCGCGTCTGCGGTCTCTCATTACCTTTATATCTCGACGATTTCGGTCTACGAGAGTTTCGCGGTGGCGAACGAAGAGAATTCGCCGTTGGCTGCAATGACGGACGAATCGGTCGAAGAGGTGACGGGTGAGACCTACGGGCCGATGAAGGCGCTTTGCGAGAAACGTGCCAGTGCCGAGATTGGCAATGATCGTCTGACCATTCTGCGCCCTACCTACATCTGCGGGCCGGGCGACCGCACCGACCGATTCTCGTACTGGCCGGTCCGTACCCAGCGTGGCGGAGAAATGCTATGGCCGGGCATGCCGACGGATCCGATCCAGATCATCGACGTGCGTGACCTTGCAAATTTCACGGTGGATTGCATCGAGAAGAACATTTTTGGCACCTACAACACGGTAACGCCGGTTGCCTCGTATACGATCGGCGATCTGAAAAACGACGCCGTCGCCGTTTCCGCCGCAGATATCACAGCGGTCTGGGTCAGCGGCGAGTTTCTTGCCGGGCACGAGCTGGCTGCCGGTTCGTCCATCCCGATCTGGGCATCGCCGGTTGGCGATTCGAAAAACGTCGCCAGTGTGAGCGGCGAACGAGCCCGAATGGTCGGTCTGCAAACCCGGCCGCCCCGCGAGACGTGCCGCGACATATTGAGCTGGTGGAAAACGCTTCCGGCGGAAAGGCGGGATACTATGCGCGCCGGCCTGTCGGCGGAAAGCGAAGCAAAACTCCTTTCGGATTGGCATCAGAAAAACATCTGACATTCATCAGCGTTTCCAAGTGGAACGCGCCAGCCAATTGCATATCCTAGGCAACACTATGTAGGAGCCTGCAGAGCAAGCTGCTACAAGGTATTCATCCGCGAGGAGATTTATCCAGTGAGAGACCGCGAAGTTCTGCCGTCTGCAGCCGAGATCGCTGCACTCAAACCGTCCGTTGCCGGCGGTTTGATACACACGGGCGTCGCGGCGATCACCCTGGCCTCAGGCGTCTGGCTGGCACTCGCAGAAAATGCCTGGGCCTATGCCGGCAGCCAGCTTCTTTTGGCGTTCTTCTTTGTCCACGCTTTCGTCCTGTTGCATGAAGCAGGGCACGACACGCTGTTTCCACACCGCCGGCTGAACCGGCTGATTGGCCACGCGGCCGGTTTTCTCACGTTTTTACCTTTCTGGAACTGGCAGCGTATCCACGCGCGCCATCATCACTACACGGGCTGGCAGGACCTCGATGCGACGACCGCAGCGCTGGTTCCGCACCGAATTCACCCCTGGGAGCGGCGCATCGTAAATTTTGCCTGGGCGACCGGTCTGCCGCTGTTTGCCGTGTTGTACAGACTGCAGAACTACTGGAACTTGCCACGAATTGCGCGTTATGTGAGCAATGCGCGGAACATGCGGCGTATCCGCGCAAACACGCTGCTGGTGCTGATCGCTTACACGCTACTGATTGCGATCATCGGCCCGCTGACTTTGCTTGAGCTGATCGGTCCGGCTTTCCTGCTGAGCCTCGTGTTGCAGGAGTTCCTGATTCTCAGTCAGCACACGCACGTCCCTCAGCATGTCAGCGATGGGAAGGATGTACGACCGTTCAGCCCGCGGCAACAGGAAGCCTTTACGCGTTCGCTGATATTGCCGCGCTGGTTGTCTGCGCTGCTTATGCATTTCGATGCCCACGAGTTGCATCACATGTATCCGTATGTGCCTGGATACCGGCTTCGCAATATCGATTATGTGCCAGAGAACGAGGTGCATTGGTGGCGCTGGCTCAAAGCAGTGCGCGGCCTGAAGGGCACGGACTTCCTGTTCCGCAACTGGAACGATACCGGCGTGCGCGTCTGACATGACCTATAGCCTGAGCCTTGCCGTTTTCCTGTTGCTAGCGATGAGTGTCGCCGGGCTTGTACATATCGCGTGGCTGCGTTCGGTGCAAACCGGCGTACTGCTTATGCCGGTCGATCTCGGTGCCAATTATCGTGGCCGGCGTGTATTCGGCGATCACAAACGACTGCGAGGATTCATTGCACTGCCGATTGCGGCTGCCGGCGCGTTCGCATTGACCGCGGCATTTCGCGAGCATTTGCCGGGGCCGCTGGCGGATAACCTGTGGGACATGTCGATTCAGCGCTATGCGTGGACAGGTTTCGCGGCGGGCCTTGGTTTCATGCTGGCCGAACTGCCCAACTCCTTTCTCAAGCGGCAGCTTGGCGTGGCGCCTGGCAGGCTGCCGACCACCGGTCTGGCGCGCATCGTCTGTCCATTGCTCGACCGATTCGACTCCGCACTCGGTGTGCTGATAGCCGTGAGCCTGCTGGTGCCTGTGCCGGCGTTGACCTGGCTTTGGGTGTTATTGATGGGGCCCGGACTGCACGCGCTGTTCAGCATTTTCCTGTTCTGGCTGGGCGTCAAGGAACGTGCGCTGTGAGCCGCTCCGACAAACTGCTTGTCGATCTCTCATCGCTCGCCAATGCCGACGAGGCCGGAAGCAAAGCATTTAACCTCGGCCGCACTGCAAAACTTGACGTCCGAACGCCGGGCGGGGTCGTTATACCGGACCGGGTTTTTCAACAACACCTGGCGCGCGCGGCTGTATTGCCGGAAATCGAGAATCTGTTTGCCGGATTGAATTCCTGGCCGCAATCGCTTATCGAATCCACCGCAGAATGCATTCGCCGACGCATTGTCGATGCGCCGCTTGCAGAGGATTTGCGCGAGGCCATCACACGGGAAACGGGCGGCCAGTACACGAGCTATGCCGTGCGCAGTTCCGCAGTCGGCGAAGACACGGTGCGGACCTCATTCGCAGGGCAACTCGACAGTTTTCTGAACGTCGATTCGCCGGCGGCACTCGAGCACTCGGTCAAGGCAACCTGGAGTTCGCTGTTTTCATCGCGCGTCCTGCTGTATTGCAGACACAACAAGATCACAGTGCGGAAGATGGGCGTCATCATACAACCGCTGGTGCGTGCGTCGTGGTCCGGCGTTCTGTTTACCCGAGAGCCCACCGGCCGGCATTCCGACAGCATGCTGCTGGAGTACGGTCCGGGCCTCGGCGACCGGCTGGTCAGCGGCGAAATCACACCGGCCAGGCTACGAATTGGCCGCAGCGATTTTGCGTTTGCTGTCGAACATACGGCACCGGGCGTCGAATCGCCTGATAGAGCCGCTATTGCCGCCCTCGTCGAGCTCGCAAATCTCGGTTTGCGACTGGAAAAAGCGTACGGCGCCGCACAGGATATCGAGTGGTGCATCGATGAAGCGAATCAGCTCGTCATCGTGCAGGCAAGGCCGGCGACGGCAGGGTTCCATTCAGGGGCGGAGCAGCACTGGAGCAACGCCAACATCGCTGAGAACTTTCCGGAACCGGTTTCGCCGTTCCTGTATTCGATCGTTCGGCAAGGATACAGCGCGTACTTCCGAAACCTGGCAGTCGGTTTCGGCTTGTCACGGAAACGAATCGACGCAATGGCGGGCGCCTTCGACAACATTGTCGGCCTGCAGGGTGGCAGGCTTTACTACAACCTGAGCAACATCCACGCGCTGCTGTATATGATGCCGTCCGGAGCGCGCCTCGTGGAATTTTTCAACCTCTTCGTTGGCGCCGACAAAATTCCTCCGCCGGAGAGCATCAGTTTGAGCCGCCTGTCGCGCGCGGTGGAGGCAATTCGTATTGCCGCATCGGTAAGTTGGCAATACCTGTTTGTTCACCGGCGAATCCGCCGTTTTGAAAAACGCGTCGATCGATATGCCGATCGGACGCAGCCGTCGAAGCTGCGGCACAAGAGCCCTGGCGAGCTTGCCGCCGATCTTTCAGGATTCCTGAAGATCCGTTTCGAGCAATGGAACGATGCGGCGCTCGCCGATACCGCGGCGATGGTTTGTTATGGCGCTCTCAAGGCGCAGCTGGCGAAGTGGCGCGATCTCGCCGATCAGTCTGCGTTGCACAATGATTTGCTCAAAGGATTGCCGGGCCTCGCCAGTGCGCTGCCCGTCGAGGCACTGTGGCGGCTGTCGCGGCGCATCGTCGACGACGATGCTCTCAGATCGCTCTTCACCGATAGCACGGCGGATGAAATTCTTCTCGCCATGCGTGAACCCGCATTCACGGAGTTTTCCGCTGAGTTCGACAAATACCTTGACGAGTGGGGATTTCGTTCTTCGGCGGAGCTCATGCTGACAAAGCCGACGCCGGTCGAGGACCCGCGCCCGCTGCTGGATTTGTTGCGCGCATACGTTTTGTCCACTGTGGACAGTCCGGAGGTGCGTTCCCGTTCACAGAGGAATGCGCGTCTCGAAACAACGGGCCGGGTTGCAGCCGGCATGACACCCGAGAAATGGCAGCGAGCGATTCCGCTGCTCAGCAGGGCGAGTCGCTTTCGCATTCTGCTGTCCCTTACGCAGGGCTCCATTCGCCTGCGCGAGCGCGCCAGGATGAAACAGGCACTTCTGTATACGCGACTGCGCCATGTTGTCCTTGCACTCGGCGAGCGCCTGCTGGAGCGTGGTGTGCTGGAAACGCGTGAGGACGTTTTCATGTTGACGTCAGCCGAAGTCCTGGCGCTGGTCACCAACAGTCAGCGTGCTGCACCGGTACTTGCGCATGAAATCCTTCTGCGACGAGACGCGCTGCAGCAGTTTCAGCAGATGCAGCCGCCGGACCGGCTGGTGCTGAAAGCTCAGGATTCGTGGCGCCCTGTTGCGGGCACATTGCCGCAGGCTGGCCCGCAGAAGCATGTGCAGGCGCTGCACGGCAGCGGTGCCTGCGGCGGTTCGGCGCTCGGCGATGCGGCTGTCGTACTGGACGTTTCGCAGGCAGGTCGCGTCAAGGCCGGACAAATACTGGTGACGCGCCAGACTGATCCGGGCTGGGCCTCGGTGTTCTTCCTGGTGCACGGCCTCGTCATCGAACGCGGCGGAATGTTGTCGCACGGAGCGATCATCGCCAGGGAGTACGGGATTCCAGCAGTCGTCGGAGTGTTGGATGCGACCCGCGTCATTCGCGACGGCGACCGGTTACGGGTCGATGGAGATCAGGGCCTTGTCGAATTCAATCATCACTGAAGCAGCACGCTATGCGGGTACGCGCATTCTGGGCTTGCGCATCGCCGCGTTGTGCCTGCTGTTGCTTGCAGCGCTTGTCGTGTCGACCATCGCAGTGCCGTCACCTGATATTCTGATCAGGCAGGCCGGTTTCCTGGTGCTTGCGATAGTGACTTTCAGGCTATGGGATGACCTCGCGGACCTCACGTACGACAGGCTGCATCATCCGCAGAGGGTGCTGGTGACTGCGGAAAGCCTGTTGCCATTTGTCGTTGCGGTCCTTGCCGGCTTGTCTTCGCTCGCCTGGCTGCTTCGCGACGACAGTCACAGACTGGCGGTTCTGCTATTGCTCAGCCTGCTGCTGGCGTTGCTGTACCACAGCCCGCCGGGCAGGAGTGCAGCGCGGCCATTTCGCGCCGGGTTGTTACTTGCCAAGTACCCGGTGTTCCTCATCCTGGCCGGCTCGCTTTCATTTCGTTTGTGGGCTTCCGGTCTGGTCGTCTACGCAATTCTCGCTGCTTTCGAATGGCACGACGATCGCTCGTTGCGCGGCGCTGCCAAATTTCAATTCATTGGCGGCGTGACGGCAGGCGTAGTGATCGCAACGGCGTTCCATTACTCCAGCGGAGTCCTGTCATGACGGCACTGCGTACGCCAGTTGCAAGCCAGTTCGAGCGGGTCCACTGCTATTGCTGCGGCTGCCAGGATTCGGTGCCGCTGGTCATCGCCGAGGAAGACCTGACGGGCAAGCCCGGCCGTTTTCTGTTCGTCCAGTGTCAGCAATGCGAACTCGTGTACCAGAATCCCAGGCTCAAACTGGACTGGATCAGCGCTTACTACGATGACGAGTACATCGCGCATCGAAAGAAAACCGACTGGGGACCGTTAAAGCCGCTTTACGAATGGGCCATGGGCAAACACGATCGCGACAAATGCACGCTGGTCGGAAACTACGTAGCGCTCACAAGTCATTCCAAGGTACTCGACGTCGGCTGCGGTGCAGGTACGTTTCTCGAGGAAATTCACAAACGCAGCATGGCGACTGTCAGCGGCGTCGACTTCAAGGATCTGACACACCTGCCGTCGTTCGAGCTGATCGATTTTCACCTCGGCCTTTTCTACGAACAGGAATTTGCCGAACACCGATTCGACCTGATTACGATGTGGCATTTTCTCGAGCACGACTACGATCCGGTCCGCACGCTGCGGCATGCACGTGATCTTCTGGCAACGGACGGCAAGCTCGTCATCGAAGTACCGCGTCTGGACAGCGTGTCATATCGCCTGTTCAAAGAACGCTGGCCCGGCTTGCAGGCTCCGCAACATACCGCGCTTTACAGTAAGAAAACCCTGCTGGCGATGGTTGAGCAGGCCGGCCTCGAGGTCGTCGAGTATCTGCCCTACGGTGCATTTCCCGCCTACTTCTACCTGTTCGCCGGGACCGCGTTCAAATGGCTGAAAGGCCGCGGCCTGAACCTGTCGAAAGCGATCTATCCGTACTTCCTCGGCCAGTTGCTGTTGCTTCCGGTACTGCTGTTCGAGAAGAAACTCAACCTGGCGATGCAAACCGTGATTTGCAGGGCGCCGGGCTCCCGATGAATGCCTTGACTCACAACAGGCGATTCTGCCGACCGAAGGCGGCACTGACGCTGCTGCTGATGTCGATCGGCTCGCTCGTGATGTTGCTTGCCGGATTGTTGACGGCGTTCCAGGCGCGGCGTTTCTACACCGAAAGCCTCGCAGCGCCGCTGGGCCGACTGACGCTGCGTATCTGGGGCGTTCGCGTCATCGTGCACGATGCTCCGCCCGATTCTGCTCAGCAACGTGTGTATATCTCGAATCACACATCGACGATCGACCTGTTCGTGTTGATAGCGCTGGCGCTGCCGAACACGCGCTTTTTCATGAGCGGCTTCCTGCGGAAATTTCCGCCGCTTGCGATCATCGGTTACCTGACCGGCATCATCTGGACCGTACCGCAAATTTTCCCCGAGCGCCGGGTCGAGATTTTCCGCCGCGCCGAGCAATTGCTGCGAAATACCGGCGAATCCGTCTATCTCAGTCCGGAAGGTCGTCGTGTGACCGGCGGCGAACTCGGTTCCTTCAACAAGGGCTCGTTTCACCTCGCGACTGCGCTCGGTGCGCCAATGGTTCCTTTCTATATCGCGACACCGCCGGAAGTGGATCCGGGCATGGGTTACTGCGCCGGAGCAGGGCAGGTGGACATCTATTTTAAGCCGGCAATAGATACGTCCGGCTGGCAGCTTGCGGACCTTGTTTCAAACAAGGAGCGCGTTCGCAATCAATTCCTGGAGTGGCATCGTGAACACCGTCGTGGCTAGGCAAAACAGCCGATCCGCGCTCACGGCACTGATGCGCAGTGACGCACTGCTGCCGGCGGAAATCGTACCGGGAGAGGAAAGCCTTATCCCGCGTTCCGCTGCGCTTGTGACAGGCGCAACCGGTTTCCTGGGTCGATTCGTCGTTCGGCAACTGCTTGAGCGTAGCGCTGGCGAGTTGCATTGCCTGGTTCGCGCCGGAAGTACAATCGAGGCGCGCGAACGACTGGCGAATTCGCTCAGGCAGGCCGGTGTCGACATTGCCGCGTATGCGGATCGCGTGTTTGCCATTGCCGGCGCCACCGACCGGCTTCGTTTCGGCCTGGACGACTCCGAATACCGCAGGCTGGCGGACCAGGTCGCCACCATCTATCACTGTGCCGCAGAAGTGAACTGGGCTCGAGGCTATCGGCAACTGCGTCCAAGCAATGTCAGTGGCACGCTCGAGGTCATCCGTTTCGCCTGCACCGGGCATCGAAAGCGTGTCCTTTATGCGTCCACCATTGCCGTTTGCTTTGCTACCGAAGCACCGGACCTCGTCGACGAAAGCACCGACATGCTGGATTACGTCGAGCGCATGCCGCTGGCTTATGCACAAACAAAATGCGTATCCGAGTCGCTGTTGCGCGCTGCATCCAGTCGTGGATTGCCGGTATCGGTCATACGCCCATCACTGATTTCCGGGCACAGTGAAACCGGCGCCGCCAACCCGGCCGACCTGATCTCCGCATTGATCGAGAGCTGTGTCGCATCCGGCGCGGCGATCGACACCGACTGGCAGCTCGACTGTGTGCCGGTCGATTACGTGGCAAAGGTGCTCGCAGGTCTTGGAACGACGGCGCGCCCGCACTGGGAATTGTTGAACCTGTACAACGAGCACGGCCGCGCATGGCGCGAGGTAGTGCTGTGGATGAATCTATACGGCTACCCGATAGCGCTGATGCGGCATCCGGAGTGGCTGGAGCGTACGTTCGACCGGCTTAATGCCCGATACAGCCTGTTTGGCTATCGTCGCTTTTTCGGTGCAAACACATCCCGAAACAATGGCCCGGCACCTTACGAGTCTTTTCTCAGGAATCGCCAGGGGCGTGTCCGGAACGTCTTGACCCTCGCGACCCTCGCCGATCTCGGCCTGTCGGCCCCGGCATTGGATGCAACTCTCCTCGAGCGCTACCTGCAGCACTACGCAAGGACCGGTATGCTGCCCGCGACAAAACGGGCGCGGAGCGGCAAAGGAGCACGACGAAGCGGCGACGAAGTTCTGCGCGGCGCGATTTCCGGATGGCTTGATACAAATAGATTCGATCTGGGCCGTATCGGTGAAAAGAACATTGCCTCGCACAACGGCATTTTCAACGAAGTCGCGTCAGCACGCGTTGGCAACGGCATCGGTATTCGGCGTTTGGAGTTAAGTATCATTCATCGCCAGTCCGGCCGACCGCAAACACTCGACATTCTGTTGAAGACGAAACCCTCCGATTCCGTGATGCAGGACTTGCTGGTTGAGGTGGCGACGTTGTGCAGTCCGCAGCTCGGGATACTTTTCGAGAATTTCAAATGGGATCTCGGGCTGGCTGGCAGCCACGAACGCGAGCTCGCTGTGTATGAGGATGCGTCACCTGCGTTGCGCAGCTACTTACCGCGAATTTACGGTACGGGTCGCAATGGTCGCGACGATTCAGGCGGTGGTGTCTGGGCCATCGCGATGGAATACCTGGGCGAAGCAGAGTGCTACGACGTCGCGAATGCGAAGTGGAACGCGCGAGACATTGGCGATGTTATTCATGGCCTGGCCGGGATTCATGCCGCGAACTTCGGACGTGACCCGGAGCTGGAGAGGTCGCGCTGGTTCTCGGCCCCGCCCGTTACGGCGCGAATGCTGGCGATGTCGGCGCTGTGGCAGTCGCTGTCCGAGTACAGCGCGCCGTGGTTCGACCAATGGCTGGACCAGTCCGTCCTGCCACTGCAAAAGCGGCTTATCGACACTCTCGGCGACTGGTGGCCGGAAATGCGGTCTTTGCCGCGCACGCTGGTGCACAACGACTGCAACCCGCGCAACTTTGCTCTGCGGCGCAACGGGGTTCATGCGACGCCACTGTTTTTCGACTGGGAACTCAGCGCGATCGATGTGCCGCAACGGGACCTCGCGGAACTGCTGTGCTTCGTATTGCCGCCGAACAGCGGGCCGGCGGAACTGGTGGCGTATCTCGAATTGCATCGTCAGGAGCTGGAGATCGCATCGGGCGCCGCTATCGACAAGCTGCGCTGGCATCGCGGCTTCATGCTGTCCCTGCGCCACCTGATCATCAACCGCTTGCCCTTGTATACCTTGATGCACCGCTTCCGTCCGCAGCCGTTCCTGCCTACCGTGGTTCGCAACTGGCAGAAGCTGTATTTGCTCGGCAGTGCGCTGGAGCTGAAAATGAGGCCTCGCGGGATACGCGCGATGGCGCGGTCCGATGCGACTCGGGTCGCGTAAATGCCAACTTTTTGTTTTTATTGACAATAAAAGTTCGGGAATCTCGCATCCAATGTCCGGCCGGGGTGCATCTGATGGGTGACGAGGCCGAATCGGGCCTTCGAGGACTGGAGCATGGAAATGATGGAAGACGTACTGGTACCAATCGCATTTTTCGGCACGATCGCGCTTGTTTTCTGGCTGTTCGTGTTTTTTGGCCACCGCGGGCGTGCCGAAAAGCAGCAGACGATTCGCCTGGCGCTTGAAAAAGGCGCCGAACTGACACCGGAGCTGATGAAAAGCATCAGCGAGCCGGAGCCGCCGAAGAACAGGGATCTGCGGAACGGCCTGGTCTGGCTCGCGCTGGCCGTGGGCCTGGCATTGTGCGGCTGGGCAGTGCCCGATCCGTCCGGCTATACCCTGCGCGGCTGCCTGGCGGGGGCGGCATTTCCGTTTTCCATCGGCATTGCTTACATCATCATGTGGCGCTACGGAGTCCGGACGGACAAAGTCTGAAACTGGCGGAGCCTGGATTTAAGGAATGGACGATACCTTTCTCGTCGCGAGAGTGGTCGCGCAGCAGGATGCTGGCGCGTTCGGCGAGCTGGTGCGCCGGCACCAGTCGCAGGTGCGAAATTTCCTGCGCAAGCTCACCCGCGACGTGGATGCCGCCGACGACCTGGCGCAGGAAGCTTTTTTGCACGCCTGGGACCGGCTGCATACCTACGTCGGTCACGGCTCGTTCATAGGCTGGTTGCTGAAAGTGGCGTACACCACGTTTCTGCAGTCGAAACGCAAGTCGAAGCGGTATCGGGACGTGCTGGAGCAGGTAGCCGTGGAAGCCGGCGATCCGGCGCATCACTCGGAATCCAGTGACATCAGCGACCTCGACAAGTTTCTGGCGGTTTTGACAGAGGAGGAGCGGGCGGTGATGATCATGTCCTACGCCTGCGGGCTGTCGCACAGGGAAATCGGCGACGCCACGAATCAACCGGTTGGCACCGTCAAATCGATTATTTTTCGTGGCAAGCAGAAGATCAGGGATAGCTTTGGAATCGAAGATCATAAATATGGTTGAAAGAATCAGAGACAGCGAGGACCGGAAGCTCCAGGCTCTGTTTGCGTCGGCGCCCATTGAGGACGACGGATTCAGTCGCCGGGTGATGGCGCGGGTGCGGCGGCAGATCCTGGTGCAGCGCTTTGCACTGCCGGTTGCTTTTGTAGTCGGCGCGGCGATTGCGGCGAAACCCGTTTCGCAGTTGATACAGGCACTGTACGCATTGCTGAAATTCATTCCGCAGACGCTGGCAAGCAATATCGGTGCATCGCCGCTGGCACAGGTGCCGCAGCTGTCGACCATCGTGTTGGGCGGCACGTTGCTGATGGCCGTCCTGATGTTCGGCAAGCTGACCCGGCGCTAGAACCCGGCTGAATACCGAATTGTCGGCCCTGGCCGGCCGGAAATCCTGCTGCGCGTTCGCACACGAAAATCCAAGCGCGCGGTGTTATAAAACGTGACGCCGTCGTTGTCAGCAATTGCCTCCTCATATACATTGGCAGCATGAGCCTGCGCAGCAAAGTCGAGGAACTTCTGCCGAACTGGGAGCGGTGGTACCCGAGCCTGTTCGACGCGGCGAGCGACCTCGGCATTATCAAAGCGCGAGTCTGCGATCCGAACTCACTTCTGCTGTCCAACCGGCATGCCGGCGTACAACAACAGGCAGAAGCCGCGCATCGGGAAAAATGGGGTTATACGGATCACGAATGATGGGTTCGACCACGCCCTGCACACCACCGGAAGAAAAATGACATACGACATCGATACCATTCGGGCGCAGTTTCCCGCGCTTGCCATCACCGACAACAACGTCCCCAGAATCTATTTCGACAACCCGGCCGGTACCCAGGTACCCAGGCGGGTTGCGGACGCGATGACAGCCTGCCTTTTCGAGGCGAACGCCAACCTGGGCGGCTATTTCACGACCTCGGAGCGAGCCACACAACTTGTCGATGACGCGCATACGGCGATGGCGGACTTCCTCAATGCGCCGTCGCCGGACGAAATTGTCTTCGGGCAGAACATGACGACGATCACGCTGCACCTGTCTCGTTCGATAGGCAGGAAATTCAAACGTGGCGACGAAATTATCTTGTCGCGCATGGATCACGACGCGAACGTCACGCCGTGGACATTGCTCGCTCGCGATCTCGGCCTGATTGTACGTTGGTTGCCATTCGACACGAGTACCTTCGAATTCGACCTGGCAAAGCTTGATGAAATTCTCAATGAGAAAACGCGACTGGTATGCATCGGCGGCGCGAGCAATATGACCGGTACGCTGAACGACATTCGCACGGTAAGCAAAAAGGCCCGGGCAGTCGGGGCATGGACTTATATCGACGCAGTGCAGTCCGTGCCGCACGTGCCGACGGATGTGCAGGAGCTCGGTTGCGATTTCCTCGTTTGTTCGGCGTACAAATTCTTCGGCCCGCATCAGGGCATCCTGTGGGGGCGCCGGGAAATCCTCGAGTCGCTGGAACCTTACAAGGTGCGCCCGGCATCCGACGACATACCGGGCTGCTTCGAAACCGGTACGCAGAGTCACGAAGGTCTGGCCGGCACGATGGAGGCCGTGGATTACTTCGCCTGGATCGGCAAGACGATGGCCGGCGACTATCATGCGAGGAACGCGCGATACAAAGGGCGCAGCCAATACGTTCATGCAGCGTTCGATTTTCTGTTCGAGTACGAGAAAGGACTGGCAAAGCACCTGATCGACGGTTTGCAGCAACTCCCCGGCGTGCGGGTGCAGGGCGTTACCGATCCTGCCGCATTGCATCGACGTGTGCCGACGGTTTCCTTCGTCGTCGAGCAACTCGCGCCGTCCGATGTAGCGAAAGCGCTCGCAAAGAAGAACATCTTCGTCTGGAGCGGACACAACTACGCCGTCGAAGCGGCGAAGGCGCTCGGAATCTACGACAAGGGCGGTGCGATTCGCGTCGGCCCGGTGCACTACAACACGGTGCAGGAAATCGATCGATTACTGGTATCACTTGCGGAAATACTGCCGCGTGCGAATGTTGCCTAGGCGTCGAGCGGCGATCTTCGCACGGTTGTGGTCGAAAAAACCCTCGTACCTCTGGATCGGGACCAAGTCCAGTAAGTAATCGCCACCTAATCTCCGTATTGACCGGCAATCTTTATCGGCTGTTCTATACTGGTTCATCGCTCGCGGCGATCGCGCGTCCGCGTGCGGCAAGAAAAATAGTCAATCATTGGGGAAAAAATCATGAAGAAACACAACATCGTTGCCACCATGGCAGCAATGCTTGCGCTGCTCGTTTCGGGTTCCGTGCTGGCACAGGTAAGTAAGGACGGCTTGGGCAAGGTTTTGCCGGTTGAATTGTTCGCCTGCAAATACCATGACGGCAAGAGCGCCGCTGACCTCGAAAAAGTCATTACGCGCTGGACCAAGTACATGGACGATAACGGCATCAATGACTACGCTGCCTGGACCCTGACGCCGTACCACTACGGCCCGAACCAGGATTTCGACGTTATCTGGATGGGCGCGTTTGCCGACTTCAACGCGATGGGATCCGGTATCAATACCTGGCTCACCAAAGGCGGGGAATTGCAGAAAGCGTACTTCGACGTATTGGACTGCAACGGCCACGCGTTGATGTCGTCGGCAATGTACAAGGCGCCGGCAAATAATGAGACACCGGCCTCCGGCATCATTACGATGATGGATTGCAAACTGAACGACGGAAAGCGCTATTCGGACATCAAGGACGCCGAAATGAAGTGGGCAAAATACCTGGGCGACGGCGGCTCGAAAGCAGGCTACTGGCACTGGTTCCCGACCTTCGGTGGCGGCGATGCCGATTTTGATTACAAGGTGGTCTTTGCTTACGAAAATTACGTGGACCTCGGCGCCGATATGGAGCGCAACGCCAACGGCGGCGGTCGCGAGTCCAGCCAGGAGATTTTCGCCGACATCGACGATTGCGACGATGCGCGCGTTTATCTCGCGACAAGCCGGCGAGCGGCGAAGTTGCGCTAAGCAAAAATCCAGGAACGGTTCGACAGGGCGGCGGGCTCGGCTCGCCGCCCTTTTTTTCGGTGAAAAATCAGCCACTAATCCGGTGATCAACACCGATCCGTTGTTGCTGCCGGTAGCGCAGCCTATAGTGAGCGTGCACCCACCCGGGAGCGACACAGACCAAGCTCACAAGACGATTCTTCAGGGGAATTCGAATGAAGACAACAAGCAAGAACGCATTGGCAGATCCGGCGAAAAAGCGAATACTGCTGCTTGCATTCAGCATTTTCTGGCTGGGCGGCTGCGCGGCGACCAACGTGCAGCAAATCGACCGGCTCGAATCGATTGGCGAGAATCCGCGCATCCTGTTGATGCCGCCCGACATCAAGTACTACCTGCTCACCGCGGGCGGCGTGCCGGAGCCTAATGCCGAGTGGACCGAGGCGGCCCAGCAAAACTTCGGCGAAGCTGTCAGCAATTACGCGACTTCGATTGGCACCAACCTCAAGTTGGTCGACAAAAGGAACCTGAGCCCTGTCGAGATCCAGTACGAAGAGCTGCACGCTGCTGTCGGTTTCACGATCATCAACAATTATTTCGGCTATTCGAAACTCCCGAGCAAGAATGGCCGGTTCGACTGGTCCCTGGGTCCTGAGATTCGCGAGATCGGCGAACAGCACGATGCAGACTACGCGCTGTTCGTTCACTACCGTGATTACCAGGCTTCAGGCGGCCGGGTTGCTTTCGCAATACTGGCAGCCGCGGCCGGTGGGGCAGCGAGTATCGGGTCGGAGAGCGGCTTCGCCTCGTTGGTCGATCTGCGTACCGGCGACATCGTATGGTTCAACGTCGTCACAGCCGGCAGTGGTGAGCTGCGCAAGAAGGAGGGCGCTGCCACGGCCGTGGCGGCCTTGTTTAAAGACATCCCGACGAATACCGCGCCCGAGGAATGATGAACAGGCGTCTTCTCTCCCTGGGCGCCTGTGCAGTGCTTGCTTGCGCCAGTACTCCGGTGCTTTCGCAGGACATCGATCACAAGATTCCGCCCGGCTACCAGCCCGAAGAAGCTCGCGACGAGCAGGGGCTGTGGATGGAGATCGAGGATTACGAGCTTGCGCTGAACAAGTCGGCGCTGCTGGTACGCGATCCGGAGATCAACAACTACCTGCAGTCCGTCGTGTGTCGCGTGGCCGGCGATTACTGCAACGACATTCGCGTCTATCTCGTGCGCAACCCGAACTTCAATGCGTCGATGACCGCGACCGGAATGATGCAGATCTGGACCGGGCTGCTGGTGCGCGCATCGTCGACTGACGAGCTCGCGGCGGTCATAGGCCACGAGATTGCGCACTACACGCGGCTGCATACGCTGGAGCGATTGCGCAAACTGAAAGCGAGCGCGACAGCGGGTTCGATATTCGATATCGGCCTGGCCGTATTGACCGGCTACTCATCGAGCATCGGCCAGGCCTCCGCGATGCTGGGCGTGCTGGCGTTCAGCCGCGAGCAGGAATCGGAGGCGGATTTCCTCGGAGCGCGGCTGGTCGCCGAAGCGGGCCTCGATCCGCACGCGTCGTATAAAGTGTGGGAAAAAATTATCGCCGAAGAAGCGGCCGCGGTCGCGAAGCGACGCGAGCCGGGCATGTTCGCCAAGACGCATCCTGCAGCCGAGGATCGTGCCAAGGAACTCAAAGCGTGGGTGTCGACGCGTTACGGGCCGGGCGACCTGGAAGAGGGGACCGACCAGGCACTTCTGGACGTCCTGAACAATCACTACCTGTTCCTGATGGAAGACCAGATCGACACCAATCGATTCGGCCGCTCCGAAGAATTGTTGCAACGCCACGCCGCCATCGGCATCAACCCGAGCCTGGTACGTTATTTCTATGGTGAGATGTTCCGCCAGCGCGGTGAGGAAGGTGACACGGAGCTGGCAATGGCTGCCTACCGGCATTCCATCGAAGGCGGATCGCCGCCGCCGGAAGCCTACAAGAATCTTGGCTACCTGTATTTGAAGACGGATAACCCGGTTTCCGCACAGGAAAGTTTTCGCGAATACCTGGCACTGGCACCCGACGCGTCCGATCGCGCGATGATCGAATTCTACCTGGAGGATGTTCCGCAATGAGAAAGAACGGTTTATTGCTGGCAGTAAGTATGATCGCGCTGGCCGCGTGCGCAACGGCCGGTTACCGGCAGGTGTTACCGGGTGTGAATTCGCTGGGTTTATTGCAGATCACGGCTGGTGACGGCTGGAACCTGGCATCGTCGTATGCAACGCCCGGGGCCTGGCCTGACTCGCAGACCTGGACGAAAGACGGTCTGCTGCTTGATCGGCTGGTAATCATTCCCGCAATCAATGACGGCGAACCTATCTTCAAGAGTCGCGACAAGGCGGCCGCATTGCCGCCGTTTCGCGCCAACATGCTGCCAAATGAACTGGAGGAGCTGACCGAATCCACGATCGTCAAGCTTTTCGGTGAGGGCAACGCCGCCGTCAGTACAGAGAATTTGCGCCCCTGGGCGTTCGCGGAGCACCGCGGCGTCCTGTTCGATGTTCGTGCGGCAGTCACGGAAAGCCCGGATTACCGCGGTATGGTCGGCGCTGTCATCTTCGACAAGAAGCTTTACATGATCATGTTTCTCGCCGCGACACCGCATTACTACGACAAGCACAAGGCTGACGCGGAGGCGCTGATAAAAAGTGCTGCGATCCGCGTACCTGCGACTGCTTCGTCTGGCAGCTGACGAGCCGCAGAAACAGAAAAGCCCCTTTGCAGGGGCTTTCCGTGAGATTGAGTATCCATCAACCTCAGGATCTCAGTGATCCGTGGTTTCAAACGGACTAGGAGGATTGCCTCGCTAACCGGTTGAGACCCAACAGTTGAGTAGATACAGTCGATATCTCACTAGACATTGGATCACCCCCTTTTTGTGCAATTGGCCCGAAGACAGTATCGCCGCGTTGCGACTCAATGCCAATAGCCAAAGTATGAAGGAGCGCACAATTTTGGCAGCTCTGCCAAAAGCTTTTTACGCGCGCCCGGATGTGGTCGCCGTGAGTCGCGAGCTGCTGGGCAAGAGACTGTGCACGAAGCTCAACGGCGGCGTCACCAAGGCTATCATCACTGAGACAGAAGCCTATGCCGGCATCGACGACCGGGCGAGCCATGCCTACGGCGGACGAAGGACCGCAAGGACCGAACCGATGTATGCCGACGGCGGGACCGCCTACGTGTACCTTTGCTACGGAATCCATCACCTGTTCAACGTCGTTACCAATGTCGAAGGCATACCGCATGCCGTGTTGATCCGAGCGGCCATCCCGGCAGAAGGCGAAATGCTGATGCTGCGGCGCCGTCAAAAAAAGAGCGTGGACAAAGCATTGCTGGGCGGCCCCGGTTCTTTGTCGAAGGCGCTGGGCATCACGACCCGGCTGACCGGAGAGAGCCTCTGGAGCGAGCGCATCTGGATCGAGGATACCGGCATCGTGCCCGACGTCAGCAAAATCAAGGCCGGACCCCGCATCGGGATTGACTATGCCGGCGAGGACGCGGCCCGTCCCTATCGCTTCATCCTGACCCAATAAGGGCTGTCCCCTTTGGAACGTCCCGGTTACAATGCCGCCCCTGCTTGCGGCAAGGACGACGTATTTGTAGGAGCCTGCATTGCAGGCGACCGGATCGAGACAGGAACGACTTTCCTGTAGGAGCCTGCATTGCAGGCGACCGGATCGAGACAGGAACGACTTTCTTGTAGGAGCCTGCATTGCAGGCGACCGGATCGAGACAGGAACGACTTTCCTGTAGGAGCCTGCATTGCAGGCGACAGCGATTCACGCAGTACCGAACAATGCGCCCGTAGCTCCAGTCCGCAAATGTTGATGTAAAGTACCTAACTGGTGATCGCGGACTGACCTTTAGCATCGAAGGTGATACGGAGGTGAGGCCACTACCACTAGCGAGTGGCCGGGGCCGAGACACGCAGTGTCGAGGCGAGTATCGTGCAGCGCGAAGCGCTGCCACATCGAGACAACATGATTTGTCTCACGCAGTACCGAACAATGCGCCCGTAGCTCAGTTGGATAGAGTATCTGGCTTCGAACCAGGTGGTCGGGAGTTCGAATCTCTCCGGGCGCGCATTTAAAAACAAGGGCTTATCCGAAAGGGTGAGCCCTTTGTTTTTCTAACGTAGAGAAATCGTAGAGTCGTTTTCTACGATACCCAAGCGCCGTTCGATTCTCGCCGCCGCATTCGACAAATGTTCCGGCGCCAAGTGCGCGTACCGCAACACCATCTCGTACGACTTCCAACCTCCTAGCTCCATCAGCTCTTGCAGGGTCGTGCCATTCATCACGTGCCAACTTGCCCAGGAATGGCGCAAGTCGTGGAACCGAAATTTCTCGATTCCTGCACGCTTCAATGAGCGTTTCCAGGCCGAGCCGACTTTCTCCATGCGTTTCCCCTGATAGGTAAAGCACCACCGATTGTGCTGCCCTTGAACACCTCTCAGCGCAAGGACAGCGTCGCGGTTCAGGGGAATACCGCGGCCGTCTCCGTTCTTTGTCGTGCCCGGATCCAGCCAGGACACCCGCCGATCGAAATCAACGCGGCGCCATTCCAGCCTAAGGATTTCCGTCATCCTGCAGCCGGTTGCCAGAGCAAATTGCACCACGGGTACCAAATGCTCGGGCAGTGCCTCGATCAGCCGAACCGCTTCCTCGTTCGTGAGAAAACGTACGAGACGCCTGGGTTCCTTTAGCATGCGGATTTTAGGAACCCGCGTGATCCATCCCCAGTCATCACGAGCCAGGTAGAGAATGCGTCGAACGACTTCGAGAGCACGATTGATGGTCGAGTTAGCCACTCCATCTATCTGCTTTCGATGCCGGACAAACGGCCTCAGGGCATTCATGTTGATGTCCACCAGCCGTTTGTCCCGGAGATACGGGTCGAGTTTCTGGAGGTGCGCTTTGTCGTCAACAAGACTGCGTTTATCAACGCTGTCTTCAAGATACTGGACGACCGCATCCTGCCAATTGTGCTCAACCGGCATTCCGGTTCGGGCAGCCTCGTAGGCTTCAGCCTTCAGGCGTACTAGATACTCTTCAGCGTCCGCTAAGACCTTAAGCCGAGTGCTTTGACATATTCGGCGTCCGTCTGAGAGGACAACGTCGACCCACCAGTACGGTGAGTCCTTCCTCCTGTAGAGTCCTTTTTCTCGGGCCATAAATCCTCCTTTATGGCCCGCCCTCGAGACTTAGTCTCGTCGAGCCAGCGGTCGAGGTCAACCCGGTCGTAGACCAGTCGTCGTCCCAGCCGAACCGGCGGCGGGCCGACGCGCGTGAGCAAGGTTCTGCCGATGGCGAGATAGCGTGCGGCCTGCTCGCGGGAGAGGCAGCGCGGCTGAATATCGGCGAAGGCATGAGAGTCATTGAGATCGGCCATGATGTTCTGAGCCTGGGACGTAATTCATGCGTCTATTTTCCGAGGTAGGTTTGAGTAATCGATGTGCGGTCGTGTCCGAGTTCTCTCGAGATCACGGCGCGCGCTTTCTCATCGAGCGCGCGTTGCTCTGAATTAAGTGAGTTCGATACTGGGCCGCCGGCCAGCGCTGCCTTCCAACCGGTTAGCTCTTCGTAGCGCACTTGCGCGTACGCGTGCCGGAGCCCGTGGGGATTCTTGATCCCTGCATCGCGGACCTGCCGATCGTAGCGATTGCGCTGTTCCACGTAGTTGCGTTCGGGCGGAATCAGCGCGCCGCCCTTGGCGAGTTTCCTGACATCGTCGAGTAGTCGCCGTTGCTCGTCGTTCCGGATTGGCACGGTTCGCATACGTCCGCCCTTGGTCCAGCTGGCTTTGAGCTTGATGTGATCGTCCTTGATCGCATAGCTGGGTGAGAACTTGATCGCCTCCTCGCGCCGCAGACCGAAAGCTGACTGCAGTCGGAGGCTTAAGCGAACGTGCTCGTCGGCGATTTTTTCCAGTTGCTTGTCGTCGAGCAATTTGGCTTTCGATTCGTCGCCAACGTAGCGGCGATTGCCGATGTCGTAGGCTTTGTTGTCCCTCGCTACAATGTCGGCCTTGCCGACTTTATTCGCCCACCATCGGAGCGCCGATAATCGATTCTTGAACGTACCGACGCTGATGCTCTGATCTTTCCACCGGGAGACGAGCGCATCGACATGTTTTGGTTTCAAGGATCTCGCCTGCATGTGTTTGTAACCCAGCTCGTGCAACTGATTGGCGGTCAGATCGAGAATCCTCGATCGTGTCGCCTGGGTGGAGTAGCTTCCATCCCGATTTGCCTTACAGAGTTTCATCAACTGGTAGTTCAGGTCCTTCATGGTGCTGATCTCGTTCGGTTAGTTTTGATGACCACCTCGCCGCCTTGTGAGCTGACGAGGTCCGATTCAAGATCGGAGTTGGTCCAGGGACACCAGTCCCTTACAGCCTGAAGCCGTGATCCGGTTCGCCGGAGCTCTCTTCTGAGCGCCGCTGGCGACTACCAGTTGCCCTCTCGGGCAGTTGCTTTTTGAGTGGATGTCTACCTCCTTCTTTGTTGAGTCAATGAAACGCCCATGGGCGTACGACGCCGAATAGACGGACATTCCTGTCCGCCGCCGCCAGTGCAGGGCGCTTGGCCCTACTGAAATGAGTATGCTGAACGTCGGGGTTCAGCTGGGTATGAAGATGGATCCTCGATCAATGATCGATGCGCCTGCTGCCAGGATCCTGAGGCGCCTTGTTGCCACACTTATCGCAGTGGCCTCGGTACGTGCTGGAGACGCTAGAACAATAGAACCGGCCCTGTCTATAGAAAACCCTGTCAATTCGTGAAAGGGTTTTTTCTTGACAAGATCGGGCGCCGACCGCATTGGGCAGGAAGTGAGGATTGACGGGTCAGGCCGCGCGCTGCTTTGCACAATCCCTTTCAGCGCTTGGGTGCTTCAGCTAAACACTGAAGCGGGGGTGTCGTTGGTATACCGCAACGACGAGGGTGTTGATGCAAGTACCCTACCGCCGATTCTCTATCCGGACCAGCGGAAACGGGGGCACGTCTTTAGCCCCGGTTTCCTCCCGCATTTCGTCGCAAATCGCGCCAGAATGCTGTTATCAACAGGAAGTACGCTGGTACAGCATTTCGCTCGCCGTTGGCCGCAGATCGCCTAGTGCGCGCAGATGGCCGCATCACTCGCGGGGAACTCGTGGAAATCGGCCAGATCTCGCGCCATTGCTGGTTCAGAGCGCCGCGTCACTACAGCGCTACGCTCTGGTAGTGACGCGGCTGACGTCGTCGGATCTCCACCATTCCGGTTCATCGTCGGTACGGACCGTGATCGCTATCTGGCCGTCGCCATCGTTGTTCGCGGGAGATTCGGATTCGCAAAGAAACACATCGTCCAAACTGCAATCCAACGCGTTGGCAATACGATGCGCGATTTCCAGCGAAGGCATGCACTGACCCCGCTCAATGGCGTTCAACGGCTCCCTCGTTCGCCCGGCAAAATCATGGGTTAAAAGGACCAGATTTGACGGCAAACTGTGAACACGTTAAAAGTATGCCGCACGAACGATTCATGGTGATCCGTCGAAACCGGAGCCCGCCTTCAGTTTCTAGGGCAATTTATGAAGTCCATATCAAAGTTTTTTCTATTCTCATTGGCTTTGTCTGCGTCATTGGACTCCACGGCACAAGGTGTGACTTTGTCCAGGACCTGGACCGTCTCGGCTCAACCATCGAACGAGTTGAAGAGCGTCCAGAATGAGGTGACCCGTGGCTGGCTTTGTTATAGCGGACACACAGGCCGCCTGCTCAACGTCTGTACTGTCTCGTTCGCGCTCCTGCCCAGCACGGATCCGCTTGTCATCAATGGTGTGACGAATGACTGCGTATACGGTGCCAACCGTTCCGTCGATACGTTGACTTGCGGGCATGGCGGTCACATCCATGATTTGTTGAGCCGGCCCGTGATCTATGCGGGCACAAAAGTACGGTATTTCTCCGACACTGACGGGAACGACCTTACGGTCACGGATGAGCCAAGCTCAACAGGGCTCTTTGACGGATTTCGCTGGACCGTTCCGCACATCGGTGGTTACTACAAGTTCGAATCCACAATGTTGCCGGCAGTTGGAAGGAAGTTTGTGACCTTTGGTAACGGCGTTCTTCAGTTTTGGGACGCGATCAAGGCGGACGGAATTGCCGAGGTAAAGTTTCCGGACCTGAGGCAGCTACCTGACGATGGCATTTTGTATTATGACAAGGGTCGCAACGGTGACCAATGGCATACCGATGATGATTCATATTCGGCGCAGGAGCGGGCGGTCTGGGCGCTACGCGCAATCGGCAGAACGTACAAGAACAACACCGGTAGCCTCATCTCCTACAACGACATTAGCTTGCCCCTCGGCGGGATATTCGAGGTTCGGCCGGATCTGTTTCCCTGGGAAAAGGGCTTCGGCCATTCTTCTCATCGCGAAGGACTGGACATAGACGTCAACAAGCCGGGCGGCCAGCGCTGCGACAACTATTTTGCTGTGCAAACTGCCGTGGACACAATCTTGCGCGACAACCCGCTGAATCCAGATCCGAACAGCTCGTCCGCCCTGTTGTGTGAGACTGCAAGTTCGGGATTTCCAAGTGATCCCGGCAACTATCATATCGACATTACGACCATGAAGCGGCCGAGCGGTTATGTAACACCGATTGTCATCCCGTAGCGAGACGATGAGACTCTATGCACTCGTAGTCCTTGCTTTCCTCGTCGCTTGCGGCGGCGCCTCAACGGCCGACGAAACCGCAGCGACGGTAGCGCATCGTCTTCAGGCGTTCGCGATGGACCCATTCGAAACACCGATCGGCGACTGGGGCATTGACCAGAACGCGCTGGCCTTAATAGCTGCTCGTTTCGGGGCGCCAATGGCGACCGATGTCGTTGCAATACCCGATCGCACCAGTGATGCGATGCTGAACGAGCATGTGATCGACTATGACGGCGTGCGCTTTCGGGTTGGCGAGAGCGAATCCGGGGATCGCTCGTGGATCATGGTTACCGAGATCACGGGCAATGCGTTTCCGATGAAGTTTGGCCTCGCGATCGGTTCCACGAGGGACGACGTAGAGCGCGTATTCGAGCCAGAGCCGAGCGCAGTTCCTCGCAATCCTCTAGTCCTCACTGCCACCACAAACCCTGAACTGCCTGACCTCGCCACGTGGGAAGGTGGAACAATCGACGTAATGATGACCTTTGCGGCCGATCGACTTACGAAAGTCGTTGTCGTGTCAAGTGTCTTGTAAGGAGACGCGAGAATGAAAGGACGAGCGTGTGGTATTGCCGAGAGCCTTGGTGTGCTTTCTTTGCTTTTGTTGATTCACACGAGCGCTTCAGCCCAGGGACAAATGGCGGTTCCCGACATCACAGGGGCGATCGTGGATTCGCAGGCGACGTTCCTGACCGTGCCATTGTTCGGTGGTGAGACGGAATATCGCTATACGATTACCAGCCCGGCCACGGCTGTTGGTGAGATTTACCTGTTTCAGGTCGACGTATCGGCGCCCGAGCGCGCAGGCGATAACTTCGGCCCATCAGTCGATCGCACTTACCCGATCCAAGGTGGGACCGCGAGCCTGTCGATGGAAGAAGAGGCCGACTTGTTCGCCCCGTTCGATGGGTTGGAGGGGAACGAGGTTATCGTTGTGGGCCAGGCGGCCCCCACGGGCTGGAACGGCGGCATCAACATCAAAGGCAACGTCATGTTCTCCGCGGCCGACGATTCCGTCTCGATAGGACCGGGTGATTCCATCAATGAATTTATCATCCGAAGCGACCGGCCGCCCACCATTCGTGCTGTTTCATTGACCCCATTCTGGGTCCTCGTCGTGGACAATCATGACGATGTCACCGATCAGGAACTCGAAGATGCGGCCAATGTGCGTCGCTCAATCTCAGTCACGTCATTTGCACTCGGGCCTGCGGAAGTTGCGGTTGGCGGATTTCCGCACTATTCGCGGATTTCGACCGATATGCGCACTGCGCAGGCCCTCGGCTGGGCCACGGATGCAGTGCTCGTCGACGACCTCGAAGCACACCTCGGCACTGCGCGTGACGAAGTGTTCATTGGGAACAATGGGCTTGCAATTGCGGAGCTGGAGGCCATGCTCGACCTGATCCAGGCCGCCCCGGCGTCGTCAGCGAACCAGGCGTTTCGTGACCTTGTCGTACTCAATGTCGAGTGGTTGATCGAGCGTGTGCCGAATCTTCGCAATACATATATTCCGGTGTTCACTGCATCGCCACTGGGGGCGACCCAGGAACGGGACAGCACGTTCACTCTCACTATGGAGTATTACAACAGCGCGCTCGAAGATAATCCGCCACTTGGCAGCCTGAATGTGCTGGTTCGGTGTGTTCAGGACCGTCCCTGCGCCAACGCCGACCAGTTGTTGCCTGGCGTACTCGTTCAGTTCGATGCAACCGGGCCCAAGACCTTCGGCTACGTTGGCAACAACACGGGCCTCGACGTCATCGAAGTAGTTGAGCGCGACTTCGAGGTGTACCCGCGACTCGCGTTGCTGGAGGTAGAGTGGACAGCCGACGCTGACCTCGTCGTACCGGCGTTCGTGCCGCCGGTGATCCTTGCCGGATCGGGAGACACGATCTACGTTTCCGACAGGACATCGAATGTCGGTACACAGGACGTGTCGTCAACGACCACCACGCGGTACTTCATCTCGGATTCCGATCTGATCGACGTCAGTACAGCAGTCGCGCTCGGCGAGCGGGTGGTTCCGCCCCTCGCGGCCGGGCAAGTCGATGACAGTCTCGAGATGCAATTCACGATCCCGGGAGGGCTTATTGGCACAGTGCAGTTCCTGGCGGCATGTGCTGATGCTGATGCGGATATTCCCGAACGCAATGAAAACAATAATTGCTCTTTCTCCGAACTCGAGCGGGAGTTCGATGTCGGGATGGTTATAGACGATCCTGTCGTTACATTGCCCTCGATCTCGGTCAGCGGCGCATCATCGGCTGAAGGGGATACCGGAACAACCGAGCTTGCCTTCGACGTCAGAATCACGGCGCCTGACGCAGCCAACGATGTTTCGGTGCGATTGCGAACCCTAGACGGCAGCGCCCTCGATGGGCAGGACTACAATGCGACGGACACGGAAATCGTGTTTCCAGCGGGCACGCAGGAGCTTTCGCAATCGGTGCCGGTAGTCGTCATAGGTGATTTCGACGTTGAGACTGACGAGACTTTTGATGTGGAGCTGTACGATCCGAGCAGCAACGCCACGATATCGTCGGCCATCGCCACCGGGACAATCGAGAATGACGACCTCGTCGCGGTGACGGTAGGCGACGTCGCGGAACTGGAAGGCGATGCGGGAAGCGTGCCGTTCGTCGTCTCTGTGAGCATCGACCAGGCGCACCCAACCGAGAGTGTAACGGTCGATTTGCAGACAAACGATATTTCGGCGACGGCGCCGTCCGACTACGAATCCAGCTCAGTCCAGCTGAGCTTCGCCCCCGGAACCTTGGCGCTGTCGCAGTCCGTCAGCATCGACGTATATGGTGATACGGAGATCGAGGCCGACGAACAGTTCGAACTTGCTCTTATTGGCACGTCCGCGAATGCAATGGCGATTGATGCAGTTGGAGTCGCGACGATTCTGAACGATGACCTGCCTCCGCAGCTCGACTGTACGCCGGCATTTTCCACGCCGAGCGTACTCTGGCCGCCCAACCACAAGCTGGTCCCGGTTTCGATTGGCGGAGTTTTCGCCACCAATGGCGAACTGGCGGATATCATTGTGACGACAATCGAGCAGGATGAGCCCGTCAACGGACTCGGAGATGGCGACACGAGTCCGGATGCCGTGGACGTCGGTACCGACACGCCAAGTATCCGTCGGGAGAGGTCGGGCACGGGGGATGGGCGCGTCTATATCTTATCGTTTGAGGCGACCGACTCCAATACGTTAGCCAGCTGCAGCGGAATTCTGACGATTGGCGTGCCGCATGACCAAGGACAGGGTGCTGTGCCGATCGACTCTGGCGATCGCTTCAACTCAACCGGCGAATAGATTTGTCGAGAAACCGGCTCATGACGACCAAATCATGCAACTTTCTCGTCTCGCAAAACACATGAAAGGTCTTGTTGGGTTCAGCCTAGGGGCCACGACTAAAACGTAGCGTTGAGGCGGCGATTCGCGGATCTTAGCGGCGTTTGACGGCAAAACGGAAGAGGGCGGGCCATCCAACTTACTGATTTAAAAGAAAACGGTTCGTAACGTATACGCCTTCGAACCAGGTGGTCGGGAGTTCGAATCTCTCCGGGCGCGCCACTAAAAAAAAGGGTCACCAACGGTGGCCCTTTTTGTTTAGCAGTGTCCTGGATGCAGATGAGAACTCCAGTTCGACAAAACGCGCCAGCGTTTTGGACGCCGCAGGCGGGTCGAAGACCCGAGAATCGCCAAAAGGCGATTCGAGTCAATCTCTCCGGGCGCGCCACTAAAAAAAAGGTGTATACCGGTCACATGGTTTACACCTTATTCCGGACACATGGTTAACACTTTGTCCGGCATGAACGGA
>Ga0224510_10000048_pt1 | contig 97716 bp, 84 predicted proteins | sample SF_May12_sed_USG_FD_170161 | JGI IMG/M metagenome (GOLD analysis project Ga0224510, IMG submission 170161) | Sediment microbial communities from San Francisco Bay, California, United States - SF_May12_sed_USGS_4_1 | ecosystem: Environmental > Aquatic > Marine > Sediment | place: USA: California... | reverse complement strand
ATGACTTCGTCCAGGCGCAACGGGCCGAACGGCTCGTCACAATTTTACGCGACGCGATCATCCCGCAAGCCACCCTGGCGCTCCGAGCCTCCCAGTCCGGCTATGGCGTCGGCAAGGTCGATTTCCTGACGCTCCTGAATAGTTTGCTCACCTTGCAGGAGAGCGAATTGGAATTACATGGCGAAATGATCGCCCACGAGAAGGCGCTCGCGAGACTGGAGGAAGTGACGGGGGGGCCGCTGACGATCTCCGGTTCCCCTCTGCCCGGCGATGGTGCGCGGATGTCGAACGGTGCAGAGCGGATCACAGAAGGAGCACTGCACCCATGACGCGCCCAACGGTTGTCGCCGGCGTGGCGCTCGTGGTTGTGATTGGCTTCGCGGCCGCGTTCTGGGTCGTGACCCGCGAACAGGGGCCACCGTCAACTGAACTGCCGAAGGAATCCAGCTCCGGCATGCCTGCCATGGAGCAATCCGTCGAGAGGCCGATGCCGGCTCCAAAGGGGCATGACGAGCATGCCGCGCAGGACATGCCGGGTGCGGATGCAAACCTGATGACGATCGCTCCGGAACGGCTCCAAACCATCGGCGTGAAATTCCAAGAAGCGACTCGCCGCCCGCTCGACAAGATCATTCGCACTGTGGGGCGTGTTGAGATCGACGAGCGCTTGGTGGGGCGCGTGAATCTCAAATTCGAGGGATGGATCGAGGAACTGCGGGTGAGCGCGATCGGTGATCATGTGAAAAAGGGACAGCGGTTGTTCACGATTTACAGTCCAGACTTGGTGGCGACCCAAGAGGAATATTTATTGTCGCTGCAGAGCTATCGGGAATTGGGACAAAGCGAATTCCCCGAGGTGGCCAGAGGTGCCAAGGAGCTACTGGACGCCACCCGCCGTCGGCTTCAGTTGTGGGACATTCGGAAAAACCACATTCAGGATTTGGAGCGGACCGGCACGGTCTTGCGGACGCTGCCGATCCACTCGCCCGCCACGGGAACCGTGATTCGAATGGAGGCCAGAACCGGTACCTTCGTGACGCCGGGCACGGAGCTCTACTTCATCGCCGATCTCTCCCGCATCTGGATTCAGGCCGACATCTACGAGTACGAGTTGCCCTACATCAAGGAGGGTCAGAGTGCCACCGTGACCCTCTCCTATGACCCGAACACGAAACTGCATGGTCACGTGGGATTTATCTATCCGACGCTCGATCCCAAGACGCGCACGGTGAAGGTGCGGTTCGAGCTGGACAATCCAAGCGAGAAGCTCAAGCCCGGGATGTATGCCAACGTCGAACTGAAGAATCCGCTTGGCACCAAACTCGTCGTCCCGAGGGATGCCATCCTGGAAACGGGAGAACGCCATCTGCTCTTCATTCACCATGGAGGCGGCCAACTGGAATGGCGGAGCGTCAAACTAGGCGTGAAGGCCGGGGACTGGCTGGAAGTGACCGAGGGCCTAAAGGAAGGGGAGCACGTCGTGACGGGGGCCAACTTCCTGATCGATTCCGAAAGTCAACTGAAGGCCGCGGTCGGCGGCATGGCGGGCATGAAACGTTGAGGGGTGAACGTGCCAGGTAATGATCCGGACACGGAGAGCCCGCGATGGTTGAAACACATCACGCATCACAGGTTTGACCATGGTTGAACGCATCATCGAATTCAGCGCGCGGAACCGATTCATCGTCTTCCTGCTGGTCTTCGGTCTGGCTGCGGCCGGACTCTGGGCCATGAAGAACACACCGGTGGATGCGATTCCAGATCTCTCTGACACGCAGGTCATCATCTATTCGAAGTGGCCGGGCCGCTCTCCCGACCTCGTCGAAGATCAGATCACCTATCCGATCGTCACGGCCTTGCTGTCCGCGCCCAACGTTACGGTCGTACGCGGACTCTCCGACTTCGGTTTCTCGTATGTCTATGTCCTTTTCAAGGATGGGACGGACATCTATTGGGGTAGAAGCCGCGTTCTCGAATATATGAACCAGCTCGCGGACCGGCTGCCTGACGGCGTGACGCCGCAGTTGGGACCGGATGCCACGTCGGTCGGCTGGGTGTTCGAATATGCCCTGGTCGATGAAACTGGGCAGCACGATCTGGCCGAGTTGCGCTCGTTCCAAGATTGGTACCTGCGCTACTGGCTCCTCAGCGTGGACGGCGTGGCCGAGGTGGCCGGCGTGGGTGGCTTCGTGCGCCAATATCAGATCCACCTCGATCCAACCAAAGTTCTCGCCTACAAACTCTCGCTTCCGCACATTATCGAGACCATCCGACAGAGCAACGAAGATGTCGGAGGGCGTGTCGTGGAATTTTCCGGCATCGAATACATGATTCGCGGCCGCGGCTATATCAAGTCGGTCGGCGACATTGAGAAGATCGCGATCGGCGTCAATCAGAACGGAACGCCCATTCTCCTGCGTGATGTCGCGACGGTCCGGCTCGGCCCCGACATGCGACGAGGGCTCGTCGAACTGGACGGGAAGGGCGAGGTGGTCGGCGGGATCGTCATCATGCGGTTCGGGGAGAATGCCCTCGCGGTCATCGATCGGATCAAAGCGAAGCTCACAGAACTGGAGCCCTCGATGCCCAAGGGGGTCAAAGTTTTCACGACATATGACCGGAGCGACCTCATTCAGGAATCGATTGCCACGGCCACGGAGAATCTCGTCGAAGAACTGGTCGTCGTCAGTGTGTTGATCATCGGCTTTCTGCTGCACCTCCGCTCTGCGTTGCTGCCGATTGTGACCTTGCCGCTGGCCGTGCTGATTTCGTTCATCCCGATGTATCTCATGGGGATCGGCCTGAACATCATGTCCATCGGCGGGATCATCGTGGCGATCGGCGACATGGTGGACGCGGCGATCATCATGGTGGACAACGCGCACAAACGGCTGGAGGAGTGGGACCTCGGCGGCCGCGTTGGGGACCGGACACAGGTCCTGATCGATTCGGCGAAGGAGGTCGGCCCCGCGATTTTCGCCTCGCTGCTGGTCATCGCCATTGCCTTCATGCCGGTCTTTACGCTGGAGGGACAGGAGGGCCGTCTCTTCAAGCCGCTTGCTTGGACCAAAAATCTGGCCATTGCCATGAGCGCGCTCCTCGCGATTACGTTGATTCCGGCTCTGCTGGCCTTTCTCATTCGGGGGAGGATTATCACCGAGCAGCGTCACCCCGTCAGCCGTCTCTTGCAACGCCTCTATGCGCCTGTATTGCGCCTGGCGTTACGGTATCGGGTGGCGGTCGTGATTCTGGCGCTCGGATTGACGGTCACAATCATTCCCGCGTTCCAGCGCATGGGGACGGAATTTATGCCGCCGCTGTACGAAGGCACCATCCTGTATATGCCGACGACATTGCCCGGCATTTCGGTCACCCAAGCCTCCATGTTGCTCCAGCAGATGGACCGCAAACTGAAATCGTTTCCGGAAGTAGAGTGGGTGTTCGGCAAGGCTGGCCGGGCCGACACCTCTACCGATCCGGCTCCCTTCAGCATGATCGAAACGGTCATTGAGCTGAAGCCGAAGGAACAATGGAGGCCCGGGGTCACCTATGAGCGTTTGATTGATGAGATGGATCAGGCCCTCCAATTCCCTGGCGTGACCAATTCCTGGACGATGCCCATCAAGGCCCGAACCGATATGCTCACAACCGGGATCCGGACGCCGGTGGGCATTAAGATCTTTGGTCCGGATCTGAAGCAGATTGAGGAGATCGGGAAACACCTCGAAATGTCCTTGAGGGATGTCCCTGGAACGAGGAGCGTCTACGCGGAGCGGGTGGCGGGCGGCTACTTCCTCGATTTCGAGATCAACCGAGATGAGATCGCCCGTTATGGGCTGACGGTAAGGGACGTCGGCCAGATCATCGAGACCGCGATCGGCGGCGAGAACATCGATACCACGATCGAAGGGCGGGAACGCTATCCCATCAACGTGCGGTATCTCCGCGAACTGCGGGATGATCCAGAAAAGCTGCGTCGCGTGCTCGTAGTCACGCCGTCCGGCGTGCAGGTACCCATCGCACAGCTGGCCACGCTCCGGTTTGTGCAAGGGCCGCCGATGATCCGCGATGAGGACGGCATGTTGACCGGCTACGTATTCGTTGACATGACCGGCCGGGACGTCGGGAGTTATGTGGAGGATCTCAAACAGGTGGTACGGGACACCATCACCTTGCCGCCCGGCTACACCATCGCCTGGTCCGGCCAGTACGAGTTTATGGAACGGGTTCGTGACCGGCTGACCATCTTCGTGCCGCTCACCATCGCGATCATCTTCGTCCTGTTCTACTTCACGTTTCGTTCCGTGGCAGAAACTCTCATGGTCATGCTGGGCGTACCGCTCTCCCTAGTCGGGGGCCTGTGGTACATGGTCTGGCTCGACTACAACATGAGCATTGCGGTGTGGGTGGGGATCATTGCCTTGGCCGGTGTCGCGGCCGAAACCAGCGCGGTGATGCTCGCCTATCTCGATGAAGCCTGTAAACGCCGCAAAGCGGCGGGACATCTGCGAACCCTTGAAGATCTCATCCACACCGTGCATGCCGGCGCGGTGGAACGGATCCGTCCGATGGCGATGGCCGGGTCGGCCAACATTCTGGGCCTGATTCCGGTCATGTGGGCGGCGGGGACGGGGGCGGATGTGATGAAACGCCTAGCGGCACCGATGGTCGGCGGGGTGGCGTCGGCTATGCTGCTGACACTGTTTGTGATTCCGTCCGTCTATGTCATGTGGCGGTGGTGGATGGAAGGCAAGGAAGACAGTGTGAGGGAGACAGGATAGGCAGCTTGAGGAGTATTAAACCCATGAGGTTCTCGATGGTGCCGTCCAATCCGGCATCGCCCAACTCGAGAAATCCCATGAGCCTCGATGAGAAGCAGGCCACATTGAGAGAGGCACCGGACGTTGCGAATTTAAGCACCGTCTGATGTTGAGTGCGTGGCTTCTCGGAAAGGCGGAGGGAGAGCGGCTTGCTTGATCGACAGCTTATCGTTCTCTTCGTTCTTGCCATGACCGTCAACTATCCGTGGGAACGGGCCCAGTCCAGCCTGTACGTCCTGCCTGGCGGGGTAGAGGTTGAATGGTGGATGTGCCCGCGGCGGCAAGTGTCGCAGACGGCCTGGTGGTTCTCCTGATCTTCCAAATCGGCAGGCTGGTAATCGGGCAGCGCGACTGGTATCTCCAACCGGGAGCGCGAGGGTATGCCGTAATGCTGCTGTCGGGAGCGGTCGTCAGCATCGCGGGGGAGTGGAGCACGATCCATGCGGCGCATTGGTGGGCGTACAGTCCGCGCATGCCTCTCCTGCGGGGGTTTGATATCGGATTGGCGCCACTAGCGCAGATGCTGGTGCTGCCCCCGATGATTTTTTCGCTGCTGGCGTGGTGGCACCGCAAGATAATTGGGGAATGACATACTTTATGCCTCCACACTCTGAACGATCGAGCACATCATTCAGATCGAGGAAGTTGCCTATCTTGGGACGTTGTTACAGAGCAAGCCGGCGCAGGCGAAGCGCATTCGCGATCACCGACACGGAACTAAACGTCATCGCGGCACTGGCGATCATGGGGCTTAAGAGCACCCCGACGAACGGGTAGAGGATCCCAGCGGCAATGGGAACCCCGAGGATGTTGTAGATGAACGCAAAGAACATATTCTGCCGGATGTTGCGCATCGTCCCTCGACTCAACCGGCGCGCCCGTACAATGGCTCGGAGATCTCCCTTGACCAGCGTCACTCCCGCGCTTTCCATCGCTACGTCGGTCCCCGTCCCCATGGCAATCCCCACATGGGCTTGCGCCAAAGCCGGTGCATCGTTGATCCCGTCGCCCGCCATCGCCACAACATGTCCTTCTGATTGGAACTGTTTGATAACCGCCGTCTTCTGCTCAGGCAACACCTCGGCATGGACATCATCGATATGAAGCCGCCGCGCCACCGCCTCTGCAGTCGTCTGATTGTCGCCTGTCAGCATCACAATCCGCAGACCTTCCTTGTGCAACAAGTCGATGGCCTCCGGCGTGGACGCCTTCACAGGGTCGGCCACCCCTAATAACCCTGCCGGCTTACCGTCGATCGCTGCGAACATCACGGTCTGGCCCTCACGTCTCAATGGTTCAGCCTGCGCGGACAAGGCCGTGGTCTCGATATTCGATTCGTCCAGAAACCGCGCAGTCCCCACAGAGACCACACGACCCTCAACCGTCCCCGTGACTCCTTTCCCTGTGAGGGAACGAAAATCCTGTGCCATCGCGGGGACGATTCCCTTGTCTCGGGCGCCGGACACAATCGCCGCCGCTAAGGGGTGCTCGCTGCTTTGCTCCAACCCAGCTACTAACTTCAGAAGCTCCGTCTCGCTGAAGTCCGGTAACGGAGCGACCGTCAGGAGACGAGGCTTACCCTCCGTCAGCGTGCCGGTCTTGTCCACGACGAGAATATCTACCTTTGCCAAGGTCTCCAGCGCTTCCGCGTTTCGGATCAACACCCCTGCCGTCGCGCCACGCCCGGTGCCGACCATGATCGACATGGGCGTCGCAAGCCCCAATGCACAAGGACAGGCGATGATCAACACCGCAACCGCATTCAATAACGCATAGGCCATACGCGGTTCGGGGCCAAGGAACGCCCAAATCGTGAAAGTGACGATGGCGACCGCGATGACGATCGGCACGAAGTAGGCTGCGACAAGATCCGCGAGCCGTTGAATCGGCGCGCGCGTACGTTGCGCCTCGCTGACCATTCGTACGATTTGCGCGAGCAGCGTCTCTCGGCCGATTCGCTCAGCCCGCATCACAAAACTACCGGTTCCGTTGACCGTCGCCCCGACGACCTTGTGACCCGATTGCTTTTCCACAGGGATCGACTCTCCGGTGACCATCGATTCATCGACGGCACTCGAACCCTCCAGCACCACCCCATCCACCGGAATCTTTTCGCCAGGTCGCACACGCAACCGATCGCCGACCTGCACCTGTTCTAACGGGATATCCTCTTCGCGAGCATCGTTTCGAACCACACGGGCCGTTTTTGGTGCCAGCCCTAAGAGGGCTTTGAGAGCGCTGCTGGTCCGACTTCTGGCTCGCAGCTCCAACACCTGTCCCAACAACACGAGGGCGATGATGGCCACCGCTGGTTCGAAGTAGACGGCAAGCTCCCCTCCGTGCACACGGAAGGAGTCGGGAAACATCTCCGGAACCAGCGTGGCGGCAACGCTGTAGAGGTACGCCGCGCCGGTCCCTAGTCCGATGAGGGTGAACATGTTCAGATGGCGACTGACGATCGATGCCCAGGCTCGCTCGAAAAGCGGTCGACCAATCCAGAGCACTACCGGCGTGGCCAGCAAGAACTGAAACCAGACCAGCGCTCGTCCAGAAACAAGTTGTTGCAATGGCTGGCCCGGCAGCATTTCAGAAATCATCAGTGCGAAGATGGGTGAGCCGAGGACCACGCTCTGCCAAAACCGGCGCGTCATGTCCACCAGTTCCGGGTTGACTTCCTCCACTGTCACCGTGCGTGCTTCCAATGCCATTCCGCAAATCGGGCATGCACCTGGCGCCGACTGTACGATCTCCGGATGCATGGGACAGGTATATTCGGTGCGAGTCGGCAGTACCGTCACGTCCGCCGGCTCCAGCGCCATCCCACAGATAGGACAGGCCCCGGGCTTGGATTCAGAAACCTCAGGGTCCATCGGGCAAATGTATTGGACGTTGGCGCCGGATGGAGTAGGCGTTGGTTTTAGAACGCGCTGCTCAAGCGGGGTCAAATAATACTCAGGATCGGCTCGGAACTTATCAAGACACCTGGTGGCACAGAAGTAGTACGTTTTGTCGCGATAGTTGTATGAACCGGCCGCCGTGGCAGGCTGCACCGTCATCCCACAGACGGGGTCGATCTCACCCTGACTAGCCGGCTGCATCATCGGCAGCGGTTTCCGCGGGGCAGGCATCGTGACCAAATTTAGCGGCTTCTTGCTCAGCGCCCGTTCTGGATCAGTGCGAAAGCGTTCCAGGCAAGACGTCGCACAGAAATAGTACGTCGTGCCTTGATGGTCGAACTGCCCCGCCGCCTTGGCGGGATCAACGGTCATACCGCAGATGGGATCGATAGCCATAGTACCTCGGGAGGCAAATATTGTTACTTCTTGGCGTCCGCCTCAAGGATGCTCCGGACGATGGTCACCACATTCTCCGGTGTCATATTCACCCCATCGACCTTGATATTCCCGTCCAGCAATAGCGACGGCGTGGATGAGACCTTGATCCGCTCTCCCAATCGACGTCCTTCTTCAAACAGCTTGGCCGGCTTACCGCTCTCCAGCCCGGCTTCGAACGCGCTCACATCCAAACCCACTTCTTTGATCAAGAGTGACCGAATCGAACGATCCAGCACCCCATCGAGCTTCTCTTTGTGGATGGTGCGAAAGAGCACGGCTTTCATCTGATTACCCTTGCCCATCAACTTCGCCTGCTCATGCATATCGAAAGGAGTGGGGAGCTTCCCAGGAATGACAGGAAATCCGACCATGGTGATTTCGACCTTATCCCCGAACTCTTTTAGCAGCAGAGGCACCCCCGTCTCCTCGAAGTGATGGCAATGCGGACAGTAGAAGTCGGCGAACTCGAGCACTTTCACTTTACCAGGCTGATGGGTTGACGGCTCATCCTTGAGTATTTCGAACTTGCCCTTGAGTTCGGGCTTAGCTGCCTGTGCGCTGAACGGCGCACTGAACAACCCGATCACTCCCACCACCAGAAGCATCTCCTTCCACATCAACATCGTTCGACCACCCATCTCTAGACTCCTTTCACAGATAAATGCCTAACACTCACGCCCATTATAACGGATGGAGCGCCTCCTTGCGCTTTGTTATAATCAGGTGATGGAAAAGTTCTGGACCATCTCTCTCATCTCAGGATTAGCCCTCCTGTCCGGCTGTGCGACAACGGATGATCGAGCCGATAGCCTCCCATCCGGCGCTCCCCAGATCAGCTATGCGCAGGTGAAGGCGACCCCCGAATCCTATAGCGGGCAATCAGTCACATTCGGTGGAAAAGTATTGGGAGCACGGCGGCTCAAGGAGGGGACGAGAATTGAAATCTTACAGCTGCCCCTGACGTCTTCTCTCCAGCCGACGATGGACCTCAGCAGGTCCGAAGGCCGGTTCGTGGCTCTGCAGAAGGACTTTCTCGATCCAGCGACGGTCCCGCCCGGCACGTTCCTCACCGTGACAGGAGCCATAGCCGGCACTGTTGTTATGCCGTTGGATGAAACGGAGTATACCTACCCGCTCGTACACATCACCAATCTTCGCGTGTGGACTGAGGACGAAGAAGCACCTCGCATCCGCCGCCCCATCGGCCCTGGTCCCTATTGGGGACCCTACTGGTCTCCGTACTGGCACCCCTGGCCTTATTATTGGTAAGCACCTCAAGTGTGAAACCCATCATCCCTCGTTCACATCATTTCACTTTCCTCGGCACTCTAATTCCCTAGGCTATACACGATCGGCAGGCTCACGACGATTTGCGGCTTGCCGATCGCACGTTTCATGTGAAGCGGACAGGCGAGTTTCACCACCTCCATCGCTGCCATATCGAGAGCCGCGTACCCTGAGCTCTTCTGGATGGACACATCGGCAAGCTGTCCATCGGATCGGATGACGGCTTTCAAAATCACTTTGCCTTCTTGGCCATTCATGCGAGCCGAATTCGGATAGCGCTTGAGTTCCGCCACTCGCCGCCAGAGCGACTCTGCCAACCATCGGTTATCCGCTTTCGTCTCCGGACCAGAGGCCTGAGATTCGGCCATCCTCACTGGAGCGGCATCCATTCGACTGGTATGCGTCTCAGCCTGGGCAGGAGCCTCTTGGAACACAGCAACATCCGGAGCCGATGCGACCGCAACCGCTTCATGTTCAATAGATTGTGTCTCGTCCAACTCGGACGAGGGCGCCGCCAAAACAGGCTCAGGCTCCTTCGTCTCTACTACCGACTCTTCGCGTAGCTCAGGAACCTCCACCTTCTGTTCAATCGGCGGCACCTGCTCGATCATGGGTTGCGGGGGCTCGATCTTCCGTTCCGTCGGCATGACCGGTTGGGAAGTCTCCGGCACTGGCTTGGTCCGTGACGGAAGGAGCTTCCTCACCGGCGGTTGCACCGATGCAACAACCGATTCGGCTTGCTCTAATTTGGAATCGAGCCTCGCCTCTTCCACCAATGACACGTCCCATTGGAACGTGTCGCCTTGGAGGACAGGTTTGACTTGTGCGACAAATATGAACGCTAAGCCGACCACCGCTCCATGCAGAACCAGTGAAATACCCCAAGCAGGGAGGCAGAACCGACCGTCATCTTTCGAAGTCATTCTCCTCGCAACACCTATGTAGCGAACAGCAAACCGAAGCACTCACACTGCAGACATTAAAAAAAGTGCGAGGCAGAGGTCAAGGGAGGAACCCTCTGCCTCGCACTGGTCCGAGCCGGAGGCAGCCTGCTCAGACACGTTCATTCTTCAACTCAGGCACAAGACTCATCCGAGAGTTGATGGGTGACCCACGAGTGGTTTCTGTCCTCTGAGAGGCCACCCGATCACATCTCCTCGCCTAATTGCTCGCCTGGTTTCCGGCATCTGCCGCACCAGACTGATACACCAGCACAGCTCCGGGGCTTGTCCCGACCTGCACGGTTTGTTTGATCACATTGTCGATGGCATTGATGATCGAGACCGATTGAGCCGCCCTATTCGACACAACGATGTACTTGGCCTCACCGGCTCCTTGTGCCAAGACGTCCATGCCATGTGCCGCATTAAATCCCTGGCTATCTCCACCCGGGATCAACTGGATCTCACTGAGGAGGGTAAGCGCTGGAGGTGTTGCCGTGAGTGTCGATGCGTCAAATGCGAACAGAAGGTCTTTCTTCGTCGATGCAGCGGCATTTCCCGCCAGAATATAGAACCGCTTCCCATCCGAGGAGAACTTGAACGCGCCGGTCGACGTGCCGTCCAGTTCCGGAATGGTGAAATCCGTCCGCGGAGTCCCGGCGGTGCCGAGGTCGATCACTCCCAGCTTCGTTCCCGTCGGAGGAGTGGTGTCTCCGCGCAGGAGAAGAAACCGCCCATCAGGAGAAATTCCGAATCCCGCATACGGGGTTCCTGCGAGGTCAAAAGTCTGGATGACCGTCAATGAGTCAGGATCGATCTCAGCAATTTCTCCGTATCCCTCTTGGAAGCTGTAAACCTTCTTCGTCAGTTTAGACCAACGAATGCCGTGAGGCTCAGAGCTGTTCGGTGTGAACGGAGTCGTCAAAGCAGTGAGTGATTCATCATTGCAAGGAGTTGTTTCCTTGGCCGAGTTGCACAGATCGATGCGGTGGGTCATCTGGAGGTAGGTCGGCGAGCCCTCCTGGTCGTCAATTACAGCGATCTCACCAGCGGTCGTGCTCGACACAAATGCCCGCTTGGGGACTCCAGCTCCCGAAGAAAACGCCGCAACTTTGTGACCATCGGCCAATATACAAGTCGTTCGCAGTACCGTGGGTGGGGTTGCGCCTGGCCCGAGATGGGAGTTGTGCATCACAGTCACCGATCCGCCTCCCTGCGCCGCACAATTCACCAGATCATCGCCTGGTGTAGTGGTGCCCGATGCATTGTCTCCATCGTTCATAGTCCAGATGACTTCTCCATTGTTTGTATCGCGGTAGATATGGACCGGTCGCGTACCGGCGGGCAGATTTACCTCATGCAGCGGAGTGGCTGCGGTCAAGGGATCAATCGTGGCCACTTTGTTGGCGGCTCCGAGATTCATAAAGACCCAATCTCCACTGGAGAACTGCATATCGCCCAAAGCCACATTCTCAAATTCAGCCGCGTCGATCGTGTTGACTACGGCGTTGCCGGAATCCCCCTTCACCACGACACTCGACAATGTTTTGTCTCCTGTATTGTTCACAAACGCAATCGGCCCGCTGAGGCCAGCACTCCCACCTGGAGCCGGCGTGCCCGTCGTGTCATCGCCCGAGCTGCAGGCGGCCAGACCGATCAGCGCAAGTCCTAAGGCGCTTGTTGTGACATATGATGCATACATTCGTCTCTTCATCGTTTCCATTGACCGTTCCTTCCTCGTTGATTATCGTCGTCTTAACTTTGCTTGGAAGGGAGCGCAGCCGGCTCCCAGACCAATTCGTCTCATGCAACCTGAAAAATAACTCGCGGTGGGCCACGTGGGGGAAATTGACCATCAACAGCAGCGTCCTGTACAAGGATGGTGCCGAGACTCCAGACGAGACTCACCTGAACGTCTGCAGTCGTTTCACCTCGTCCGCCACCACTCTGGATATCAAGACCACCGCAGTGCCATGCACAATGATTGTGGCGATGTTGACCGTTTTGCGTTTGTCCCTGCGGGCAGTGCGGCGCCACCCACTGAGTCGTCAGATTCCCTTGCCCGACCGACAAGAATCCTGCCAGCCAGAGCACGGCGCAGCACGCAGTCAGAGCCTGAGAAACTTGTTGTCGCATCTTCTTCAACATGGCGGATTCGATACCACTGTTCCCACCCTCTCCCTACGAGGACCCACCAAATAATTGGAAGGACTTCGTCACCCCAAAGATGTAGCTGATCTGTTGCTCCAGATTGCCGTTGAAGTCTCGATAGATGGGAATCTGTGCGATGAAGTAGGCAGACGCAAAGTTGAACACATTCACCATGATGCCCGGTGAATAGGCCACATAGGTCGAGCCGGTTGTTGGTATTGCCCGAAACCTTACCGCCGGATCGAGCAGGATGGGCGCTCCTCCCGGGTTGAATTGAAACAGTGATGCGTCCATGGCGTCGTTTTGCATCCATCGGAAATTAAACTGCTGCGTCAGTACCAACCAGGGGGTCTGTTCGAGCGGAATCACATTGACTCCCACGGCCGCGCTCACTTCATCGCCAAACTTGTACCCATCGCTGTTCTTCGCCGTGTACCGATAGCTCGCCGAGGCAAACTGATTCAGCCGGTGGGGGATTAGTTCATACGTTTGATAGATCATCGGGACGATACCGAAGTTGCCTCGACCGATTTGGAGCGTTGATTCCGCCAAGGTGGATCCCTGCGCAAATCGCCCATAGCTGCCGGTCGGAAAATCAACGCCCACACCCAGCACGACCATGCTCCGCAGAGTGGGCAGCACGTTGTACTTCAATGTGGCACGGATATCGCCGAGCCCTCTCTCGCTATACGGCACCGGCGTCAGGCCCCCGATCTGCGCGTCCGACTCCACATGCTTGTAGGGAATCGCCACTTGGATGCCCAGACGGTCGGTCAGGCCATAGTTAAGATCCAGCGTGGCGGTGCGTGTCCTCGTCTCGATGCGGTTCACGTCCAAGTTAGCCAGCGTGAGGGTCCTGTCGCCCTGACTGGCGAAGGGAATACGTCCACCTTCACCTGGAGGCGCCTCCATCGGTGTGAAGTTGTAGATGGCGTTGATGGTCAGTAGACCTTTCATCGGCACTTGTTGTTGAGACCCGATCACCACAAAGCAACTGACCGAGCCGCATGACGCCTCAACCTGAGATGGGTTGAGCATCGAGCACACCATACCGACGACACCACCGATAACGATGACAATGGACGAGATCGTACGCAGCATGATTCCACACTCTTTCTGTTGAGTGACACGACAGGGCCCGCACAGCGGAGCCCGCCATGAGACACGATTGTAATAAGAACGCGCCTGCCGATCGTTGGCGCTAGGCTAGAACGCTGGGAGGCCCGCGGAAGAAGTATGAAAGCGAGACCACACTGAAGACTGTTTCCAAGGGAGAACTGTTGAGGGATTCAAGGAGCTGCAGATGCGAAGTAAACTGAACAACAGACGACGCAATCCCAACACCACCCGCACATAACCATGCACAGATGCCTGTTGAATGAGTTCCTGCCTGATGGTTGGCATGGTGTTCGGCATGACTGACGCTCGGGGCAACCATCGCCCCGTTTACCAGTACGATACAGAACAACAAGGCCCAGATGAATGCAGATCGTTTCTTCACTTCCTCTACCTACTACCTACAAACTCTTCTATTGAAGAGACGCAGCCTTTATTGGCTCTGCCTTTTGAATACGTGCGACGGTATCGAGAATGATCTGCTCGGTCAGGAGCCCGCCTTTGATGTATTCCCGGACTACGCCCTTTTCATCGATGAACACGCTGACCGGCAGGCCGAAGACTCCAAACTGATTCGCAATTTTGTTATCCCGATCCATAAGGACCGGGAACGTATGGCCATGTTGTTGGATGTGCTCACGCACCTTGGCCTCGTCTTCCAATTCATTGATGGCCAGGACCACGAAACCCTTGTCATGGAGTTTGTCATAGGTCGCCTGCATGGCCGGCATTTCCGTTGTGCAGGGCTTGCACCAGGTGGCCCAAAAATTCACCAGCACAACCTTGCCGCGATATTGACTCAAACTCTGTGGTTTGCCTGCCAGGTCAAGCAGACGAAAATCCTCGGCGGTCGTACCCACCGTCGGCACTCGTGAGCCCATCCCCCACACCAAGCTGCTGCTGACAAGGAACATCACACACAGAGCCACCATTCCAACCGTCGTCACGGAATCTGTTTTCTTCACGTCCATCGCATCCTCCTCGTGGCTCGCAGTGTCCTACAAACCACTCTTCGTCAACTGAAATGATCTGGTTACCCCGAAGATGTAACTGATTCCCTGAGCCAAGTTATTGTTGGAGTCCCTCATAATCGGAATTTGCGAATGGAAATACACGGACGTCCACTTGGTCCATGGCGAATCGATCAGCCCATTCAGGCTGACCTGAAAGCCCGGCGAAAATGCAAAATATGTGGAGCCAGTAGTCGGCACCCGGCGGTTGGTGATCGCAGGGTCAAGGACGATCGTCTCACCGGGAAAATCCGGAGCATCAGCCGGCGTAGCCGATCGTTCCAGCGACGCGCTGATATTGTCATGGACCAAATACCGCCAATGGAATTGCCCCGTCAGCACTAGCCAAGGAGCGCGCTCCAAAGGCACACCGCTCGCGCCCAGGTTAAGGTTGTACTCGTCACCAAACTGATAGCCATCATTGTTACGAAACGTATGGCGATAGCTGCCATAGAAGAACTGATTGAGCCGGTGTGGAATCAGCTCATAGGTTTGATAGACCGACCCAATGAGCCCGACGTTACCTCTCCCCAATTGAGTTGGTGACTCCATCAGCTCACCGGCGGCATCCCTGGCACTGGTACTGCCGGTCGGTACTTGCACACCGAACCCAGCGACGATCATGCTTCGCAGCGTTGGAAGCACGTTGTATTTGGCGGTAATGATCATGTCTCCGATCCCGTTGTCCCGAAACGGGACCAGTTCGCCCTCACCGTTTGCTCCTTCTTCCCCCAATCCATCGATATGTTTATGCGTCCGCCACAGATACGGAATCGAGACCTGCACACCCAGCCGATCCGTAATGCCGTAGTTCAAGTCAAAGTTGACGGTTTGCGTAATGGTCCGCACCTCTTGATGGTGATCCAGAATGAGGCGGCGTCCGGCTTGATCGATCGCGGGAATCACCCCGTTCGTTCCATCCAGTAAGCGCATCGGCGTGTAATTGTACATGGTGTTGAACGTCAGGATGCCGGCCTGCGGCACCTGCTGCTGGGAACCAATCACCACAAAGCAGGTCACCGACCCGCAGGCTGCTTCAGCCGGTTGGACGACAGGCCATAGCCCGGGAAACAAGCAGAGTCCCAACATGCTACATCCAAGTATGAAACGTTTCAGCGACATAATGACGGGGACTCCTTCCCGTAAAAGCAATATTGAACTGCCTACAGAGTTAGGACATCTCGAATGGTCACATCCAACAAGATGGCCCTGACGAGCACAAAGTAAAGTTTAGAAGGAGCAGGATGGGGGCGCCCGGCTAGAACAGATGCGAGAAGGCTGAGGAATCGGATCACTCGAACGCTGAGTCGGAATAAGCGCAATATGACTTCGGTGTGCCCGGATCACTACCACTTCGCTATCAAGCACCGTACCGGCGGCACACATCCACGAGCAGAGCAGGGTCCCATGGGTAGCCGCTTGATGCTGTGCATGGTGCCCTGCGTGCTCGGCCGCTTGAGCCTGAGCCAAGCCACCAACTGCCAACACACATAGGACCAACACAATTGAAAAGAACTTACGAAACATGGGAATCTACTTCCTGCACCTACCAAGAAACCTAGAGCTGATTCTTTGGCTCGGATACTAGGCGACAGGAACGTAACCTGTCAAGCCGCCGTGATGCGAGCTGAGGATCGAGTAGGATTCATTGAAGGGATGCTGTATACTGCCGACCCTATTGGGATAGTAACGCTCATTACACAACGGCTTTTCTCATTTCGTACTACGCTATGGTTACACAAGTACTCAATCTGATATTCGGCAGCAAAAACGACCGCGAAATCAAGGCCCTGCGTCCGGTCGTGGACCAAATCAATGGGCTGGAGGCGGGCCTTGCACCGCTTTCCGATCAAGCCCTGACCGACAAAACGCAGGACTTCAAGAAGCGACTTGAAGCGGGTCAGACGCTGGATGATATCCTGCCCGAAGCTTTCGCCGTCTGTCGGGAAATGTCACGACGCACACTCAACATGCGGCATTTCGATGTGCAGCTGATCGGCGGGATGATTCTCCATCGCGGCCGTATTGCCGAAATGAAAACCGGCGAGGGGAAAACCCTAGTCGCGACGCTCCCCGTCTATCTGAACGCCTTGGAAGGCAAGGGCGTCCATCTCATCACGGTGAACGATTATCTTGCCAAACGAGACGCCCAATGGATGGCACAGCTCTATCATGCACTCGGTCTGTCCACGGGGGTCATTCAACACGACGCGTCATTCATCTACGACCCAACCTACGAGGCCTCCGATAAACGACTACAACATCTGCGCCCCTGCACAAGGCCCGAAGCCTATCGCGCCGACATTACGTACGGGACGAACAACGAGTACGGGTTTGATTATCTCCGCGACAACTTAGTTGTCACGGATCTCAGTCAGTGCGTCCAACGTGACTTGAACTTCTCCATCGTTGACGAGGTCGACAGCATTTTGATCGACGAAGCCCGGACACCACTGATCATCTCGGGTCCGACCGACCAGACGACCGACCTGTACTATCGAATCAATGCGATCATCCCCCAGCTCAAAGCCGAACAAGACTACACCATAGAGGAAAAGACCAAAACCGCGTCGTTGACCGAAGACGGCAATGCACGTGTTGAGAAACTGCTCGGCGTGGATAATTTGTATGACCCAGCCCACATGGATATGGTCCATCACGTGGTGAAGGCGCTGCAGGCCTACACGCTCTATAAACGCGATGTCGACTACGTCGTCAAAGACGGCGAGGTCATCATCGTCGACGAGTTTACCGGGCGCTTGATGCCGGGTCGCCGCTGGAGCGACGGATTACATCAGGCCGTTGAGGCCAAAGAAGGCGTAAAAATCGCCAACGAGAACCAGACGCTCGCATCCGTGACCTTTCAGAATTACTTTCGCATGTATAACAAGCTCAGCGGCATGACCGGCACCGCCGATACAGAAGCCGCCGAATTCGCGAAGATATACAACCTCGATGTCAACGTCGTGCCCACCAATCGTCAAATGATTCGGCAAGACTATGCCGATGTGGTGTACCGAACCGAGAAAGAGAAATTTGAGGCGATCGTCGAGGAGATCAAAGAGTGCCATGAGCGCGGGCAGCCGGTGCTTGTGGGTACCATTTCGATCGAAAAGTCAGAAAAACTCGCCGGACTCTTGAATCGAAACGGTGTGAAACACAATGTCCTGAATGCCAAACAGCATGAGCGAGAAGCGGAAATCGTGGCCCAGGCGGGACGCAAAGGCTCTGTGACGATCGCGACAAACATGGCCGGCCGCGGCACCGACATCTTGCTGGGAGGCAGTCCGGAATTCATGTACAAGCAGGTGCTCTATCGCGATGAGAGCATCCCCGAATCCCGCAAACTTGAAATCTTCGAGGAAATTCGGTCGGATTGCGAGAAGAACAAGCAGGAGGTGCTCACGGCCGGAGGGCTTCATATTTTAGGTACGGAGCGCCACGAGAGTCGCCGGATCGACAATCAGCTTCGCGGACGAGCCGGCCGCCAGGGCGATCCCGGCACCTCACGATTTTACCTGTCACTGCAGGACGATCTGATGCGGATCTTTGCCTCCGAACGGGTTTCCCAGTTGATGCTCAAGCTCGGAATGGAAGAAGGCGTTCCCATCGAACATGGAATGGTCACCCGCGCAATCGCAAACGCGCAGAAGAAGGTGGAAGCCCACAATTTTGAGATTCGCAAACAGCTCCTCGAATACGACGATGTCATGAACAAGCAGCGCGAAGTGATCTACCGTCACCGACGGGCCGTGCTGAACGGAGACAACCTCACCAACGACCTGCATGACATGATCAACAGTTCGGTAGAATCGACGTTGACGGTCTACTGCCCACCCGATCAGTATCCGGAAGAGTGGGATGTCAAAGGACTGACCGAGGTCATGCAGAGTCAGTTCGGCTTGGATGTCACTCAGGGCAAAGACGACGGTGGAGATTCACTGCGCGATGTTGGGCGAGATGCGCTGCTCGAAGACCTCCGAACCCATGCCCGGGAAGCCTATACGAAAAAGGAACAAGAATTAGGGCCGGAATTGATGCGCTTTCTGGAGAAGACATTTATGTTACAGGTGATCGATCACCACTGGAAAGATCACCTGCTGGGGATGGACCACCTGCGAGACGGCATCGGTCTTCGCGGGTACGGCCAGAAAGATCCGTTGATCGAGTATAAACGTGAAGGGTTCGACCTCTTTGCCGGCTTGATGGAACGCATCAAATCCGACACCCTCGATCGACTCTTTCACGTCCAGGCCGTCCGTCAGGAAGGAGAACACCAGGCTCCTCCGCCCCAGTCCATCCTGTCACATCCGCAGCCCAGAATGACATTGAACCGAGGCGACGAACCGGCTACCCCAACGACTCCCACCCAACGAACCGACAGCAAGGTCGGTCGCAATGACCCCTGTCCGTGCGGCAGCGGAAAGAAGTACAAGAAGTGCCATGGGTCATAGGTGATGCTCGGCTGACAAAAAGGCCTACACCTTTGCCGTGATCTCAATCCTGAGACTTTCAACCACCACTGACCGCAACGAATCCGGTTAGCCGTGGAACTAGCTCCTGTGGCGTACGCTTAAGACTCCATTCCTCCTTATTTCGCCTTGACTTAACGCAGTTCCGAGGACTACGCTATGCCCCTTTCGACGCCTGGGTTTATGGGCAGGCACTGCCCATAATTTACGGGTGTCACTTTTTCCATTGATGACGGTAAATTTGGAGCTTTCTGTGAGCGCAGGGCATCCAGAACTCATCGCCGCCATTGCTGCTGAAATCGCTGCCTCAGGACCGATTCCGTTCGCTCGGTTCATGGAGTTGGCCCTCTATCATCCGCAGTTCGGCTACTACATGCGCGCACCGGAACAACCGGTTGAACGAATCGGTTGGCGTGGCGATTTCTATACGAGTTCGGACGTCCATCCTATTCTTGGGCAAGCCCTCGCAACACAAGCTGAACAGGTAGACCGGTTACTTGGACAACCTGACCCTTTTATCGTAGTCGAAATGGGGCCCGGCAAAGGGTTGCTGGCAAGACACTTTCTCTCTGCCTGCCAGAGGCATCGTGGGTCGTTGTTCGAGCGCCTTCACTATGTCTTGATTGAACGAAGCCCGGCCATGCAGGTGTTACAACGCGAGAACGTAGCTCGCTGGTTCGATTGCCCGAACCGCCTCACCTGGGTGAACGATCTTGAGAATTTGGCCCTGGAAGGGGTGAACGGGCTCTTCCTGAGCAATGAACTCATCGATTCATTTCCCGTCCACCGCATTCAAGTCACGGCGAACGGAACTGAAGAGTTGTGGGTGGACTATCAAAGCGGACAATTCATTGAATGTTTGAGACCGCTGTCGTCCGAAGCCTTATCCAATCACGTGCGCCGAATCAACACCGATTGGCCGGAGGGCTATCGAACCGAAATCAATGTTCACGCGTTGAGTTGGATGCGGCAGGTCGCTCAGCTCCTCAATCGAGGGATCGTACTCACGATCGATTACGGCCACACGGCCCAGGATCTCTATCGACCTGACCGGAAAGGCGGCACATTCCTCTGTTATTCACGACACTCCGTCAACGAGGAGCCGTTCCTCCACGTAGGGGATCAGGACATGACTGCGCATGTGGATTTCACGAGTCTGGCTCTTACCGGGGAAGCATATGGTCTCCGCACGACCGGCTTCACCAATCAACTGAGTTTTCTGATGGGGCTTGGCGTCGAACACATGATACAGGAGCTGGAACCAGACAGCCCGACGTTCAAAGCTGCTAGTCACTTGCTCAGGCCAAACGGCATGGGAACCACCTTCAAGGTCCTTGTTCAGCACAAGGGAATTTTGAGTCCCGAACTGGATGGCCTGAAGTATAAGCCATTTTTTGATTCTGCACTCACGACACGGTCGGCTGCTTGAGGAATAGAGCATGCGTGCATCTCCAAAGAATCACCAGCTGGCAACGAGGTTCTAAGGTCTCATGGGAAACATCACTGCTCCAGAGAGCTATGTACCGATCCTCATCTTCATCGGTGTCGCCATTGCTCTAGGGACCGTCACGCTTCTACTCGGCAGCTTTGTGCGTCCTAACCAACCCTATCGGGCAAAGTTGGCGCCGTATGAAAGCGGAAGCCCGCTGTTTCAGGACGCCAGGGTGCAGTTCCCGATCCGGTATTACATCATTGCCATGCTCTTCGTGATTTTTGATATCGAGATCGTCTTTATGTTTCCGTGGGCTGTTGCATTCAACGATCTTGGGCTGGTTGGATTGGTGGAGATGGTCCTGTTCATTGCCATCCTGGTGGTCGGGTTTTGGTACGCATGGAAAAAAGGAGCGCTGGAGTGGGATTGAAGGGCGGTGGGCCTACCCTTCGTGCTCGCCCACCGCGCACACAAGATCGATTGGGAATAGATAACGGGCGGTGCTCGGTGGATGCGCGCAGTGAAGGCCAGCCCCACCGCCCTTCATCCGGGAAAGGGTGTGGGAACACGTGAGTCTGTTGGAACGCCAGTTTGACGCGAATATCGTGACGACGAACTTGGATGCGGTCGTCAACTGGGCCAGAAAGTCCGCGCTCTGGCCCATGACCTTCGGGCTGGCCTGCTGCGCCATCGAGATGATCGCGAGCGTGTCCTCCCGGTATGATCTCGATCGTTTCGGAGCCGGCGTCTTCCGCGCATCGCCTCGGCAGTCGGATCTCATGATTGTCGCAGGAACGGTTTCTCGAAAAATGGCGCCGGTCATTCGACGGATCTACGATCAGATGCCTGAACCTCGCTACGTGATCTGCATGGGGTCGTGCGCGACGTCCGGCAATCATTACAACAGCTATGCAGTCGTTCAGGGGGTGGATCAGATCATCCCAGTCGACGTCTATGTCCCCGGTTGCCCACCCAGACCCGAAGCGTTGCTGGACGGTCTCCTCAAATTGCAGGAAAAGATTCAACGCGAGAGGGTATTCGTGAAGTAAGGCCTGACCCGTCAACGGTCGAGAGTCAATGAAAGATGTGCGAAGCCGATCTGAACAACGGATGACAGCTGATGAGTGACGATCACATGCAATCTCTCACTGAAACTCTGCTGAATACGTTCCCGGAGGCAGTGCTCGCCGTCGACGTCGATACGGCTCGATCTGAAACGACGGTTCATGTCGCGGCGTCCCATATTTTAGAGGTTGCTCGTTTTCTGCATGACGCTCCCGAAGCGAGTTTTGACCATATCACCGATATCTGCTCCGCCGACTATCCAACTGATCAGCAACGGTTTGAAGTTATCTACTTCTTGTTGTCGCTTCCTCACGGCAAGCGCATTCGCCTGAAGGCCAGGGTTACCGAAGACAACCCCACCCTTGATTCGGTCACCAGCGTGTGGCGGGGGGCGACATTCTTGGAGCGGGAAGTCTACGACATGATGGGGATCCGATTCTCAGGCCACCCGGATCTGCGCCGCATCCTCCTGCCGGAGGACTATGCCGAAGGCTACCCGCTGCGCAAGGATTTCCCGACTGAAGGTCGCGGGTGGCGCAGTCAATTCGACTTTATCCCGCGCCTGGACGAACCGCCGATCGAGCAGATCGAAAGCGAGGTCCCAGCGGCTGAAAAGAAAGTATTTCTTTCCGAGCCGAACGGCTCCTCATCGAACAGACGGGAAGAGCTCTTGTTGAACATGGGCCCACAGCATCCAAGCACACATGGCGTCGTGCGAGTTGTTCTTGAATTGGACGGAGAGCGGATTATCAAAGCCACGCCTGATCTGGGGTACCTTCACCGGGGGGTCGAGAAACTGGCCGAGGGTCTTGCCTACATGCAGATTATCCCACATACCGACCGGCTCGACTATGTCTGTGCCATGGCGAACAACTACGCCTATGTGCGAGCCGTCGAAAAGCTGCTTGGTATCACGGTGCCTGAACGAGCCGAGTATATCCGCACCATCGTCGCGGAGATGCAACGAATCCTCGGACACCTGTTCTGGCTGGGAGCTCAGGCTCTGGATATCGGGGCGATGACTATTTTCTTTTGGACCTTTCGCGAGCGCGAGACGCTGCTCGACATGTTTGAAAAGCTTTGCGGGGCCAGACTGACATTGAACTATTACCGGATCGGCGGCGTGGACAGCGACTTCACTCCTGAGTTAGTGGCCGACCTCAAGACCTTCCTGGACACGTTTCCCCAGAAGGTCAACGAATATGATTCGCTGCTCGCAGGCAACCGGATTTGGCTAGGGCGTACGAAACATGTCGCAGTGATCTCCGGGGAAGATGCGATCAATTTCGGTATGACCGGTCCTACCTTGCGGGGATCCGGTGTGGCGTATGACGTGCGTAAACTCGAACCCTATGGGGTCTACCATAAGGTGGATTGGGACGTGCCGGTCGGAAAGAACGGCGACACCTATGATCGCTATTGGATTCGTGTTGAAGAGATGCGGCAGAGCGCACGGATCATCGCACAATGTCTGGATCAGCTGCCACCTGGACAGATCATCGCTGATGTGCCGCAATACATTCCGCCGCCGAAGCAGCAAGTGATGCGTGACATGGAGAGCTTGATTCACCATTTCATCATCTTCACGCAGGGCTTTAAACCACCGAAAGGCGAGACCTATTGCGCGACCGAAGCACCGAAAGGTGAATTGGGATTTTTTATCATCAGCGACGGGAGCCCTCGCCCCTATCGACTGAAGATCCGATCGCCTTCCTTCATCCACATGGGCGCGTTCGACCACATGGCTCGGGGTTACTTGATTTCCGACATCATCACGATTTTTGGCACATATGACGTCGTCATGGGAGAGTGCGACCGGTGATACACGAGCGGTTGACAAGAAGGAGCGCCGACGGGCCGACATCCGGAACTTGTCAGCTTGCGCACTTGTCAGCACCAGGGCTATGGAAGCATGACTTTTTCAGAAACATATAAAGACGAAATCGTCGACATCTTATCGCGCTATCCGGTCAAGCGGTCTGCCTTGATCCCGCTTCTCTACGTCGCCCAACGTGATCAGGGTTATGTGACAGAGTCGGCCATGAAAGAAATCGCACAGCTTCTCAGACTCACGCCTCCGCAGGTGTACGAGACGATCACCTTCTACACCATGTTTAATCTCAAGCCGGTAGGGAAGTTCCACTTGCAGGTCTGCAAATCTCTCATGTGCGCCCTCGTGGGGTCAGACACGCTGATTGAGTGGATCAACGCGAAGCTGGGGATTGCGCCGGGCGAAACCACAGCAGATGGACTGTTTAGCCTCAGCGTGGTGGAGTGTTTGGCGGCTTGCGGGACCGGTCCAATGATGCAAGTCAATGATGACTACTATGAGCAACTGACTGAGGACAAACTTGATCGCATTGTATCCGATCTGCGCTCAACGGGGACCAGTCCCCTCAAGAGCGGGCCCTTCATGTGGCCCGAACCGCTGAGGTCTACAGATAAAGTGACAGGATGAATCCGACACTTGTCAGCGTGGAAAACCAATGCCTAGACACGAACTGATCTTGCTCAAAAATATGTCAGAGCCCGGCTACACGGGGTCTCTGGTGGACTATGAAAAGACGGGAGGCTATCAAGCCTTGCGCAAGACGCTCGGCAAGATTGCTCCGGCAGATGTCACGGCCATGGTTCGAAAATCAGGCTTGCGCGGACGCGGCGGCGCAGGCTTCCCGACCGGCGTAAAGTGGGGGTTCCTACCGAAAGATTATCAAGGCCCCCGTTACCTGTGTTGCAACGCGGACGAGAGCGAACCCGGCACGTTCAAAGACCGGCAATTGATGGAACGCGACCCTCACCAAGTGCTGGAAGGAATCGTGTTGTCCTGCTATGCGATTGGTGCGGAAACCGCCTACATCTATATCCGCGGCGAAATGGTCTTGGGTTCCAAGATTTTAGAACAAGCCATCGGCGAAGCACGAGCCGCCGGCTATATCGGGAAGAATATTCTCGGCACAGGTCTGCACGTGGACGTCTGGGTGCATCGAGGGGCGGGCGCGTACATTTGCGGTGAGGAAACAGCGCTGTTGGAATCGCTTGAAGGTAAACGAGGACTTCCACGCATTAAGCCCCCGTTTCCAGCCACGCATGGGCTCTATAATAAACCGACCGTGGTCAACAATGTCGAAACGCTGGCCAACCTGCCACACATCATAAGCCGAGGCCCTGAATGGTTTGCCGCAATCGGTTCGCCCCCCAAAAGCACGGGCACCAGAGTCTTCTGTGTCAGCGGACATGTGAAACGCCCGGGCAATTATGAAGTCCCGATGGGCGTGGCGGTACGCGAGTTGGTGTACGAACATGCCGGGGGCATGCGTTCAGATAAACCGATCAAAGCCTTCATCCCCGGAGGAGCTTCAGCGCCGTTTCTGACGCCGGCGCATCTGGATGTAAAGCTAGATTTCGAATCGGTCGCCGCGGCAGGATCGATGCTGGGATCCGGCGGCGTGACTGTGATGGAAGAAGGGACGAGCATGGTCTGGGCGGCACTCAGACTCATGGAATTTTTCTACCATGAGTCCTGCGGGAAATGTAGTCCCTGCCGAGAAGGTAGCGCCTGGCTCGTCCAGACGCTCCGTCGAATCTTGGCGAAACGTGGTCGGATGGAGGACCTTGAAACCTTACTGGATCTATGTAAAAACATCGCAGGCCGCACAATCTGTGCCTTCGGCGACGCTGAAGTTGCGCCGATCCAAAGCACGCTGAAGTATTGGCGGCAGGAGTATGTCGACCTCATCAATGAAGCAGCGACTGCCAATCTAATCAAACTTGAGCCGGTGGGAACGAAGCCTTGAAATCACGTCATTCGTCATTGGCCAATCATGCAAGACTCAGAATATCTACCACTTTTGACCATTGACTGTTGACCAGTGACTGTTTGACCATTGCCCAATGACTACCACTGCCAAAACCGTGCGCCTCACGATCGATGGGATGACGGTCAAGGTCCCAAAAGGGACATTGGTCATCGAAGCGGCACGTCGCGTCGGCGTCATGATTCCGCATTTCTGCTATCATCCGAAGCTCAAACCGGATGCCAATTGCCGCATGTGCCTGGTCGAAATCGAAAAGATGCCCAAACTCCAGACCGCCTGTAGCACACTGGTCGACGAAGGAATGAGCGTGCGCACCGCTACGACCGTGGTCAATGATGCCCATCGCTCGGTGCTCGAGTTCATCCTCGCCAATCACCCACTCGATTGCCCGGTCTGCGATCAAGGGGGAAAATGCGATCTTCAAGATTTCTCCCATCAATACACAGCCACCAGCCGGTTCGTAGAAACCAAACGCATCTTCCCAAAGGATTATTTCAGCCCACTTATCGAGACGCAAATGAATCGCTGCGTGCAGTGCCTCCGCTGTGTCCGTTACTGCGACGAGGTCATGGATGTGAAGGCGTTGGCACCGGTTGGCCGCGGGACTATGACCGAGATCAAGCACTTCGGCCCACATCCGCTGAATTGCGAATTCTGCGGTGGCTGCGTGCAAATCTGCCCGGTCGGGGCGATTACCAGCCGGCTCTCGATGTACGAGTATCGGCCCTGGATGTTGAAACGAGCCGACACCATCTGCGGATACTGCGGGGACGGATGTCAGATGACCGTCCAGACGAAGGACCAGGAACTCATCGAGGTAAACTCCGCGCATGGAGCCGGTCGAAATAATGGGGACCTCTGTGCGCGTGGGTTTTTTGGATTCCATGCGGCCAGCCACCCCGACCGCTTAACCCACCCGCTGATCCGGAGAAACGGCGCACTCGTGCAAGCGACATGGGAAGAAGCCCTCGAATACGTCGCCAGCCGTGTCAGCGAGCTTAAGGACATGCATGGGGGCCAGGGTTTCGGAGGATTGATCTCCGGCCGTTGTACGAACGAAGAATTGTACGTCTTTCAGAAATTTATGCGCGGGGCCATCGGCACCAACAATATCGACAGCAGCGCCCGGTACGGCCACGTCAATGGTCTGCAGGCCATGCGACTCGTCCAGGGGACGCATCGGTGGACCGTCACCTTCGACGACGTCCTAGATGCCGATGTGCTGCTACTCGTCGGCACGAACATCACAGAGACTAATCCCATCACGGGACTCAAAGTCAAAGAAGCGGTGAAAAAGCGCGGGGCAACGTTGATCACAATTGAATCGCTGGAGCCCGTCATCGACACGATGAGTAACATCGCCAATCTCTCCCATCATCATTTTCGCATCCCACCCAGCGAGATGCAGAATGGTATCCTTGGTCTCTTGAAAGCCGTCCTTGAGGAAAATCTGATCCCGCCGGACATCTCACAGCGATATCCCGCGTATGTGAAGGCCGTCACGACCGCCCTGCGAGCGTTCTCGTGGCAAGATCTTCAGAGGGCCAGCGGCATCGAGCCTGATTCGTTCATCCAAGCCGCCAAGGCCCTGGCCGCGGGACGCCGAGTGATTGCTCTGACAGGTCAAGTGCTCCTACGCAAGGAGCACGGGTACGCCGCCTCCTTGACCCTTCTCGATCTGCTTATTCTGACAGGCAAATTGGACCAGCCTGGTTGCGGGTTTGCCCCACTGGCAGAGGAAAACAATGACCAAGGTGCCGTCGAAATGGGCGCCATTGCCGAGTTCCTGCCGGGGCCCTGCCTCGCCGACAGTGCTGCGGACCGCGAGAGATTCATGCAGCTATGGAAGACAGACCTGCCGCTCGCCGTCGGAGCCTCCCTCGTCGACATGGTACATCGTGCCCACGCAGGATCCCTTAAAGCGATGTTCATTGTGGGGGAGAATCCCGTGGCCAGTCTTCCCGCACCGATACGCGCAGAGGATTCGTTACGAAAGTTGGATCTTCTCGTCTGCCAGGAACTGTTTTTGACTGAGACGGCTGCCCTGGCCCACGTTGTGTTGCCTGCCGCTTCTTCGATGGAAAAGACCGGAACGTTTACAAATACTGAAGGACATGTGCAAGCCGTTCGTCCTTCGATTGAGCCGATCGGAGAAAGCCGCCCCGATTGGGAGGTGTTTGCCGCTCTGTCCATCCTGTTAGGCATTCCGATGGAGTACGCAGAGAGCAAAGACATCCTGAAGGAAATCCGAGGTGCCATTTCCGGCTATACATCGTTTGGACCGACACCGTTGCCTCCTAAAGTCGATCCTATCGCCATGGACCGTTACCTCAGCGAGGGGTACGAGCCGGATCTCACGACGCGCTACCGACTCATGGCGCCGCATTCCAGACCGGACGGCACCCTACAGTTGGAGATGGCACAGAGCTTGTTCCACTCCGGAAAGCTTTCGACACGATCGAAAGGCCTGCTACAGCTGGAAGGCAGTGGCCGGCTCCGGATCAATCCGGTTGACGCCGCCCGCTTTGCCTTGATGGATGGAGATCGCGTGCGCCTCTCCAGTACTTCCGGAGAGATGACAACCGAGGTAAAGATCATGGAACGGGTGCCTCAAGGAACGGCGTGGTTTCCGGATCACTTCGGCCAGGCTGCCGTCGGCCTGTTCGAGTGTGCGATAGATCCAATTACACACGTGCCATCGTTCCGGACGGCAACGGTGTCTATGATGAAGGTTGCGTGACGAGGCGATTACATGCTGATGACTATGCTAATCCAGGAGTCTTATCGTGAGTGAATTCGGATTGCGTCTTGCCATATCTCTTACCCAAATCGCCGCCGTCATGGGCATCGTCGTTGTCACGGTGCTGCTCCTCACCTTGGCCGAGCGAAAAGTGTTGGGATGGATGCAGGACCGCATGGGACCAATGGAAGTGGGACCCTATGGCATTCTCCAGCCGTTTGCGGATGCGATCAAACTCTTCTTCAAGGAAGACATCATCCCTGCCGGCGCTAATAAATTTCTGTTCACGATGGCGCCCATACTTTGCTTGATTCCTGCATTCATTGGGTTCGCGGTCATTCCCTGGGGTCCGAACTGGACGCTCGAGATCGGCGGCATCACCGTCAAACCCTTCGTGATCAGCGATATCAACATCGGCATCCTGTACATCCTGGCCTTCGCCTCGATCGGTGCCTACGGCATCATCCTCGGAGGGTGGGCATCCAACAGCAAATACTCCTTGCTCGGAGGGTTGCGCTCGGCTGCACAGATCATCAGTTATGAGCTCAACGTCGGGCTGTCCATTATCGGCGTGGTCATCCTCACCGGCTCACTCAGCCTCGTACAAATCACCGATGCCCAAGCAGGATGGTTTTGGAACTGGTACCTTTTTGCCCTTCCGGCCCCTCAGATTTTCGCCTTTGTCGTCTATGTGATCTCATCAGTAGCCGAGACGAACCGCGTTCCGTTCGATTTGCCCGAGGCGGAAAGCGAACTCGTCGCCGGATTCTTTACCGAATACAGTGGTCTCCGATTCGCGTTCTTCTTTCTCGCAGAATACGCAAACATGGTGTTGGTGTCCTGTGTGGCAGCCGCACTATTTCTCGGTGGCTGGCAGGCGCCGTATCCAGGGACGATTCTGGAGCTCCTCGGCCTACCATCGTTATCCTGGATCGAGAGCACGATGTGGTTTGCCATCAAGACCTACTCATTTCTGTTCCTCTTTTTCTGGCTCAGAGCCACTTTACCGAGACTACGATACGATCAGCTGATGAAGTTTGGCTGGAAAGTACTGCTGCCGATCGCATTGGCGAACATTGTCGCCACATCAATCGCAGTATTTGTTTCTCAACAAATGAAATAACTCACGAACCGATATGGCCTCACCCACCCACTCAACACGTCTTCGCCTCTCCGAATGGCTGAAGACCATTACGTTCTATGAGATCCTCGTCGGCATGAAGGCGACCTTGTCGCACTTGCTCAACTACCAACCGGTCACACTGCAATATCCTCATGAGAAACGCACACTGCCGGACAACTATCGCGGCATGCTCGCCCTGCTCCGATACGACGATGGAACTGAGAAGTGCGTGGGGTGCGACCTCTGTGAAGCGGCCTGTCCTTCACGGGTCATTCGTGTCGTGAGCGCCGAGGTGCCCGGCGAACCGACGAAGCGCTACTCGAAAGAATATTATATGGACATGACCCGATGTTTGTTCTGCGGGATGTGCGTCGATGCCTGTCCCGTCGACGCCTTGGGCATGACGAGAGAATTTGAATGGGCGGTGTATGACAAGCGGCAACTCCACTTGAATAAGCAGCAACTCCTCGCGATCGGCGACCGATCGTTCCCGATCCGTGAGAAACGCTTGGAACTTCAACATCCGAACGTTGCGTTCTTCAACGTGCCCTTCAAGCACGTTCCGCCCAAACCGAACTGACCCGGATGGAACGCATTGGGGTGCCGATGACGGCCACACCGTGGCATGAGTTTGGTCCGATCGACCGCTAATCCAGGGACTGTATCGTGGCGCACTTGTTTTTTGGATATTTTGCCGGGATGATTACCATCACCTCCATTCTCGTGGTGGCACTCAGGAATCCTGTCTACAGCGCGCTGTCTCTCCTGATCATGTTTTTTCACGTCGCAGGACTCTTTATCACGCTCCATGCCGAGTTTCTTGCCGCCGTGCAAGTCATCGTCTATGCCGGGGCTATCCTCGTACTGTATCTATTTGTCGTCATGCTGCTCAACGTCAACCGCGACGATCGGTACCACAGCCAATGGCGAGTCGTCGCCTTTGTCTGCGTTCCGTTGTCGATCGAATTTCTCGTCCTACTCTCAGGCACCATGGGTGCAGCCAATCGCCAACCGGCCTCGCTTCCTGTCGAGCCTCACACCGCAGACAATACATTGGCCATTGGTCGGACGCTCTTCTCGACGTATTTATTCCCATTTGAAGTGGCATCCTTGATTCTCTTGGTTGCCATGATTGGCGCCATCTTCCTTGCAAAACGCGACATCGGCGAGAACGAGGCAAAGGACGTAACCCGCGTGCCAGGTGCCCAATGACAGTCCCCGTTTCCTACTACATAATTTTGAGCGCCATCGTGTTCCTGACGGGTGTGGTCGGCGTGCTGATCCGGCGCAACATCATCGCCATTCTGCTGTCCGTGGAGTTGATGCTGAACGCCACCAACATCAATTTCGTCGCATTCTCCGACCACCTGCAGGATCTCGGCGGGCAGGTGTTCGTTTTTTTTGCCTTGACGGTAGCAGCGGCAGAAGTCGCGGTCGGTCTGGCCATCATCATCGCCTTGCACCGATCTAGATCTACGATCAATATCGAGGAGTTCAACCTACTCAAGTGGTAAACATACCCGTGACGCCTCATCACCCCTCACACGCTAAGCTCCTCAGTGTCCTTCTTGAGGCTTCTGTGAGACTGACGGCCATCGATTGATACCTTCACCATGCTGTACGCACTCATTCCACTCCTTCCACTGGCCGCCTTTCTTGTCTTAGGATTAGGAGGATCCCGGATCAAGGACCGGGCTCACCTGGTTGCAGTCCCGGCAGTCTTGTTATCGCTCACGCTCGCCCTGACCGCTTTTTTTGAGGTTGCCTCTGGTTCCGTTATTTCAGTACCACTCTATACCTGGCTCACTTCGGGCGATCTCGATATTCACATCGGCCTCCATATCGATCGTCTCACCGCCGTCATGTTGTTACTGGTCACCGGCGTCAGTTCGCTCGTGCACATTTACACGATCGGTTACATGCACGGCGATTCAGGCTATGCCCGTTTCTTCAGTTATATTGCCCTCTTCACCTTCTCCATGCTGATGCTTGTGCTCGCCGACAATTTGCTCCAGCTCTTCATATTTTGGGAAGCTGTCGGTCTGTGCTCCTATCTCTTGATCGGACATTGGTACGAGCGCGCGTCGGCCTGCGCCGCGGCGACCAAGGCCTTTCTCGTGAATCGCGTAGGCGATTTCGGCTTCATGCTGGGCCTGCTGTTGGTCTGGTACCATTTTGGATCACTGAACTACCTCGACATCTTCCCTGCCATCCATGAAGCAACTGACTTGACGATGAATCTGCTCGGTCCGTTTGGAGGAGTGTGGGACGTGTCCGTATTCACGCTCATCGCCCTCTTACTGTTCACCGGCGCGGTGGGGAAATCAGCACAAGTCCCTCTTCACGTCTGGTTGCCTGATGCCATGGAAGGCCCCACACCGATTTCGGCTCTCATTCACGCTGCCACGATGGTGACAGCCGGTGTGTTCATGGTCGCACGGCTTGCTCCCATCTATAACTTGTCCCCCACCGCCATGAGCGTCGTCGCCGTGACCGGCGCTGTGACCATGCTTCTTGGCGCGACGATTGCGCTGACTCAAACAGACATCAAACGTGTGGTGGCCTATTCGACCGTGAGCCAGCTCGGCTACATGATCATGGCCTGTGGACTCGGCGCGTATGCTTCCGGCATGTACCATCTGTTAACCCACGGTGCCTTCAAAGCCTTGCTGTTCCTTGGCTGTGGCTCGGTAATCATCGCCCTTCACCATGAGCAGGACATGCGGCATATGGGTGGTCTCAAAGATAAACTCCCGATTACCTATTGGACGTTTGTGGTGGGTTCACTGGCCCTTGCCGGCTTTCCACTCACGGCTGGATTTTTCAGTAAGGATGATATTCTGGTGTCCGCCTGGTCGTCGGGAACATTGGGGCAGGTACTGAGCATCTTAGGCCTGTTGACGGCGCTATTGACCGCCTTCTATAGCTTTAGGCTGGTGTTCGCGACATTTTGGGGGCCGTCGCATGTCGAACCGCACCATGCGACGCACATCCAGGAACCTTCACGAACAATGACCACACCGCTCCTTATACTGGCAGTCTTCAGCGTACTGACGGGATACCTCGGCATCCCGTCATTTTTGGAGCCCGTGTTTTCTACCGGACAGGATACCGCTACGCAGCATGGTTCCGACGCGCTCATGATTATGCTTGCCGCTACGGCGATGGGGTTACTCGGCATCGCATCGGCCTACTATGTCTACGTGCTGAATCCTGATCTACCTGAGCGCCTCGCTACGCGATGGAAGGTCCTCTACCAAGCCTCGTTGAATAAGTGGTATGTCGATGAACTGTATGACTATCTTTTCGTGCGACCAACGTTGAAGACAGCCTCAGAACTTTGGAAACGAGTCGATGTCGAGGTGATCGATGGAGCTGTTAATGGAATCGCACGGGCCATCGCGTGGGGAGGATGGTTGTTGCGGCTCATCCAGAGCGGCCAAACCCAACACTATGCCCTGGCCATGGCCCTGGGTATCGTCGTGTTAACGGCGTATCTACTTCTTTGATGACTACGTATGGAACGAACCCTGGCAAACTCAGCATGATCCATTGGAAATCTCGTATTCTGGGATTCGCATTTGCAGATTTGGAGTGCTGATGACTGGCTTTCCTTGGCTTACGGTATTGATCTTTCTGCCCTTGATTGGAGCAGTGGTCCTCTTTGCCGTCAAGGACGCCTCTGTCAGACTGGTCGCCCTAGGTATGACCGTTGCCGACTTACTGATCTCGCTCCCTCTCTGGTGGCTCTTCGATGCATCCTCCGGTCAGATGCAATTCGTAGAATCGGCCAGATGGATCCCCACACTCTCAATCAATTACAAGCTTGGTCTCGACGGTATCAGCTTGCCTCTGATTATCATGACGACGGTCCTGATGCCGCTCTGCGTCTTGATCTCCTGGCACGCCATAGAAACGAAGGTTCGGAGCTTCATGGCCATGCTGTTGATCATGGAAAGTGCGATGATCGGAGTGTTCTGCGCGCTGGATTTCGTACTCTTCTACGTGTTTTGGGAAGCGATGCTGATCCCGATGTACCTCCTGATCGGAGTCTGGGGCGGGCCGAATCGCCTCTACGCCGCAATTAAATTCTTTCTCTACACCCTCGCCGGCAGCGTCTTGCTGCTGGTCGGAATCCTGGTCCTATATTTCCAGGGTGGCCACACCTTCGACATTCTTCAACTGAGCCAGAGAAGCTACGGAGTGGCGCTTCAGATCTGGCTCTTCTTCGCATTTTTCGCGGCGTTCGCCGTCAAGGTTCCTATGTTCCCCTTCCACACCTGGCTGCCAGACGCACATGTAGAAGCTCCCACAGCCGGCAGCGTGATTCTCGCCAGCGTCCTACTCAAAATGGGGACCTATGGTTTTTTACGCTTTAGTCTTCCCATGTTGCCAGATGCATCACGGCTGTTCACTCCGTTGATGGTGGTGCTCTCGATTGTGGCCATTATCTACGGCGCCTACATGGCCTTAGCCCAGGCCGATCTTAAGAAACTCATCGCCTACTCCAGCGTGAGCCATATGGGGTTCGTAACGCTCGGCCTCTTCATGTTCAATATTCAGGGGATTGAAGGCGCCGTCATGCAGATGGTGAACCACGGCATCACCACGGGTGGGCTCTTTCTCTGCGTCGGAATGATCTACGAACGAACGCACAGCCGACAGATCACCGACAATATCGGTCTCACGAAGCCGATGCCTCGCTATGCCACACTCCTCGTCATTTTTGCGCTGTCTTCGCTTGGACTTCCCGGCACCAACAGTTTCGTGGGTGAGTTCATGGTACTCGTAGGCACGTTCCTCTGGAGCAAGATCGCCGCAGCGTTTGCGTCATTGGGTATTATCCTGGCCGCTGCCTACCTACTCTGGATGATTCAGCGGGTTGCCTTCGGCGTCCCCGCCGCGCATGTACTTCCGAAACTTCGTGACCTCAACCTTCGTGAAATGGTGACTCTCGTGCCGCTGGCAGTGCTGATTTTCTTGATTGGCCTGTTTCCTAATCCCGTGTTGACTCGCATGCACATGAGCGTGGAGAAAGTTATCGCACGTGTCATTCCGCTTCCCCAGGAAGAGAGTTCAGCGCTGAACCAGCAGGTTCCGCCCTCCACTCAACAGGGGCTCACCACGAATGTCGACCTCACGATCTCACGAGAGGGCCCACACACTCCACGTTTCAGCGATATCGCGACAAAGGAACGCCGGCCATGACTTTCGCTGTGGGCGACCTTTTCCTCATTTTACCGGAATTGCTCGTCATCACAGCGGCCTGCGTCGTGCTTGTGCTTGACCCTGTACTGCGTGGGCCTCGCAAGGACGTCTTGGTGTGGTTCAGTCTTGGAACCCTCGCCATATGCATGGGAGTGACGGCGTCCCAGGTGAGCGGTCCGACCGCGATCTTTAGCGGTCTCGTCATCATCGATGCCTATGGCGCCTTCTGGAAATTGCTCCTGTACTTCGTCACCGGCCTTACCATCCTTCTTTCCTATTCATACCTCAAGGAAGAACGGCTGTATTTCGGCGAATATTATGGTTTCGTTCTGCTCGCGCTCGCCGGGATGATGGTGATGGTGTCGGCGGACGATCTGTTGACGATCTATCTCGGCACCGAGCTCATGTCCCTCTCGCTGTACGTGTTGGCGGGACTCAAGCGCGCAGAGCCGCGTTCCCTCGAGGCCTCCGCAAAGTACTTCGTCTTGGGCGCATTCTCATCCGGCATTCTCCTCTATGGCATATCGCTTCTGTATGGAGCGACCGGTAGTACAAGGCTGCCGGAAATCGCCACGGCGATCGCAAGCCAAGGATTGAGTGATCCATTACTGTTGCTCTCCACGATCTTGCTCGCGGTTGGGTTTGGCTTCAAGCTCGCCGTTGTTCCGTTCCACATGTGGACCCCCGATGTCTACCAGGGTGCCCCGACCTCCGTGACGGCTTTTATGGCGGTGGCCTCTAAAGCCGCCAGCTTCGGCGCTTTTCTGAGGGTATTTATTGAGGGCCTGGGGGGGCTCAAAGCGAACTGGTCCGCGATCTTTCTCTTGCTCTGCATCGCCACGCTCTTGATCGGTAACATCGTTGCGCTGGTCCAAACGAACGTCAAGCGCATGCTGGCCTACTCAAGCATCGCCCATGCGGGCTATGCCTTGATCGGAGTCGTGGCCGCCGGTCGGATGGAGGGTTCTTCCGGGATCGCCAGCGTCTTACTCTATCTGGCGCTGTATACCTTCATGACCTTCGGAGCGTTTGCGATCGTGGCGATGCTCCGCAAAGGCGACATCGAAGGAGAAGAGATCGAAGACTTTACTGGTCTGTCGAAACGCCACCCTCTGGCTGCACTCTTAATGCTGATCTTTATGGTTTCACTGGCAGGAATTCCTCCGACTGCCGGCTTTGTCGGGAAATTGTATATCTTTAAGTCAGCGGTGGAAGCCGGCATGACGTGGTTGGCGGCGCTTGGTCTGATCTTTGCCGCCATTTCAGCCTACTTCTACCTGCGACTCGTCATGGTCATGTACATGCGGGAGCCGATCGATCATTCAGACACCGCTCCTCATTTGGTCATGTCTCCGACTCTCTCCATCGTGCTCGCCTGTACGGTCGCCGGGGTCGTCATCTTCGGGGTCTACCCCAACCCGCTCGTGAGCTTCGCCATGCAGGCCGTGTTGATACTAAAATAAGCCGTCGTATCCTTTTAACGATCTCTGTGCGGGGCATCATGAGTGTCCTCCGCTTTCTCCTTGACGCGTTGAGAGCTTTCCTGCGGCAGGGTTGTCCCAGCTTGGCAGCAGCCCTAGCCTTTTTCTCGCTGCTTTCACTCTTTCCACTTGTCTTTCTTCTCCTCTACGGCATCAGTTTTCTTGTAAGCCAAGATATCATCGGTGAACAGTTCATGCTGAGCTTCCTCAAAGGCTTCCTCCCCTCACTTGGCGAACGCCTGGCCGAAGAGCTCCATCGGATCAGTGTCTTGGAAAGCGTGCGCTGGCTCGTATTTCTCTCTTTCTTCTGGTTTGGTGGCCTCGTCTTCTACGAACTCGACTACGCGCTCAACGTGGTTTTTAAGAGCGCCCAGAAGCGGCATCCCTTGATTTCCACCGCGGTCTCCATCGCCCTCTTAGGGTCCACCGGTCTCCTTCTTTTCATTTCCTATGTCGCGACACAAGCCATCACATTCTTAACTACCTATGCCCCTCGACTCTGGGGACTCGATCTTGTCGCCCTAGCCGCACACGATTTTCATCTGACATACACCCTTCCCTTTGCGCTCGCATTCCTGGCAGTGAGCCTGTTGTATCGCCTGGTTCCTCGACGCAGCCCACGATGGAGAGACGCCATGGCCGGCGCGCTGACGTTTGGCGTACTCTGGGTCTCCACAAAGGTCTTATTCCTCAGTTATGGCAGTTATGCCACCGTTTACGTACGGCTCTATGGATCGTTACTGGAAGTCGTGCTCTTACTCCTGTGGGTCTATTATTCAGCGGGGCTCCTACTATTCGGTGGGGTTATCGCGCACAAGCTTCAACAACTTGCCCGCATTTCGCGATCAACTTCGGCCGATCAGATCTCATAAGCACAACGTGGGAGGAAACGCGGCTGAGCAGGAAAGCATTGACCCGCGAGGTGGAAACAAGGAGGACCTGCCGGAAGTTTCTGTGGGTTGCTTACCTCCTCACGGCCTTACGCGCGACGTAATTGCAGAACATGCACAATGGCCGACTGTGTCACGAGGCCCACAATCTCTCCGTCTTGCATGACCACCAATCGATCCCATCCTCCGCGAGCCATTCGCTCCATGGCATGAATCACCGGAACCTCCGGTGTGATCACCAATGACTCTGAAACAGGGCGCATCACTTGCTCAACTTGACGCCACGCCCAGAGTGCCGAAGCCACACTCTGTACCTCAACGACTGTCACAAGCCCTACCAACCGCCGATCTTCCACGACTGGAAACCCTCCGTAGCCATAGGCCTGGAAGTACTGATTCACCGCTACATGAAGCGTGCACTGCGCAGGGATCGAGACCACGGTCGTCACCATCATGTCTCGAATAGGGATCGTCGCTAAGGACTGCCGCAGCACGGCTTGGCGTCGACTGGCCAGTGCGGCAGCGAAGAGAAACATCCCGATAAAGACGACCCATCCTCCGTTCGACATCATGGAGGCAGGTAGCTCCCCGCTGGCGGCCCCATAGACGACGAGAAGGCCGACAAGACCGAAGATCGCCCCAAACGCCAGTCCAACCACCGCGGCTTGCCTCGTGGCCCGATAAAAGTCCTTTCCCCATGCCCACAATCCAGCACGCAGCACTCGTCCGCCATCGAGTGGAAAACCAGGGATCAAGTTGAAAAGCCCGAGCTGAATATTGACCATGCCCAACAAGACTCCGAGCATGATCACTCCCTGTAGCCCCTGTTGCCGTTGAACGGCTTCAGCCAGTACCACGAGCAGAAAACAGATCCCACCGATCACGAAACTCACGGCCGGTCCGGCGACGGCGATGAGAAACTCCGCCTTTGGTGACGGCGCTTCCCTGCGCATATGCGCCACTCCTCCGAAAATGAACAAAGTGATCTGCTCAATCGGGATACGGTAGTAGAGCGCCACATAGGAGTGCCCAAGTTCGTGCAACAACACAGAGCAAAACAAGAGAATCGCTGCGATGGCGCCCATGGCCCAATAGCGCTCAGGTGAGAGGCCAGGCAAACTATCCGGCAGGTAACCCGTCGAGAGGCTCCATGTTGCCAGGAAAAAGACCAGAAACCAGGATGCATGGACGCGAATCGGAATTCCCAACGCCCGCCCAATTTTCCAGGACGGCATGTGCATGGGGAACACCGTAACAGCTGTATACTCAGAGGGTCAATTCAACCTCGCCGGATCAGGTATACTCACTCGTATGCAACGATACTTGCTTGGGATCCTCTTGACTGGGAGTTCGTGGCTGTTCCTTGCCGTAGACAGTGCTGTTCAAGTCATCACGTCCGGCCCACCAACCTGTTCCGGTGTCGCATTGACATTCGATCTCTGCCCTGTGAGGCCTCAAGCCTCTCACGATCAGCGCGCTGTTGAATGGTAGGCCCCCAAGCCCATGACTGATTCACGTATCAGAACCATGCATCCGGACGATCGCGCCACGGTCATTCAGCTGCTCGGTGAATCAAACCCTTGGAAAACGCTCGGGTTCACAGTGAACGATTGGAGCCGCATCTTTTGTCCGACCCCTCAAGGTCGTGACTGCTATGTAGCCGAACTTGATGGACAAGTAGCAGGGGTAGCCATCGTAAAACAGAAGTTTCTTCTGGGCGACTACCTAGAACTCTTGGCTGTGGCCGAATGGGTTCGTCACAAGGGAGTTGGTAGTCGGCTCTTAAAGCATATCGAACAGCTCGTGTTCGAGCGAACCAAGAACCTCTTTGCCTGTGTATCGGATTTCAACGAGTCCGCGAGGGCCTTCTACAAGAAACACGGCTATCAAGAAATCGGCCCTATGCCTAACTTCCTAATCCCTGACAGCGCTGAAATACTTCTACGAAAGACGGCGGGACCGGCCAGAGCCTCGAAATAAATCGTCGACAGGTAGATATGAATAGAACCACCTGGCCGTACGCGGTCGTCCCTTGAGTTGACGTGTACCGAATCACGGTGGTAGGAAGGCTATTATGAAGGTCAAAAAGCTGCTCCATACGAGAATGCGAGTCAGCGATTTAGACGAGACTATCCGGTTCTACACGACCGTGCTGGGGCTGGAAGTTATCGAAAGAAAGACTTCGCCGCGCGGGTCGCAGCTGGCGTTCCTCAAAGTTCCCAATAGCGACGAACTTATCGAACTGACCAGTTTCCCTCCCAGCGGACCGGTCAAGGTCCAAGAGGATCTCGTCCATCTGGCTTTCCAAGTTGAACGTCTCGACGAGACGATCGCGGCACTCACTGCTCAAGGGGTTACGATCACGGATGGCCCGACGAAGACTTCTTCCGGGAGCCGATTCATCTTCATCGATGCGCCGGACGGCTACGAGATTGAGTTAATCGAACGGCCAGCAGGCGTGAAAATCGTGTAATCTGTGAAGCGTCGCTCGTCGTTCGATGCTCGTGAAAACGGCCTGACGGGATTCCGATCGTAGGCTTCTTCGCCCCATTGACGATTCTGAGGCGCCACAGTATCGTTCCTCCACTTCACGCTTCACGAACGACGAGATACGAAGGAGCAGAGAATGAAGAATGGATTTTTCCGCGGGCATGGGCTTGGCAACGACTACCTCGTGATGGATCCCGATGATCTGACCTTTAAGTTGACACCAAGGACTATCACGTCGATTTGCGACCGAAATTGGGGGCTAGGCAGTGACGGCATTTTAGCGTTAGCCCCATCGAAGAAGGCCGATTTTGGCCTGCGCATCTTCAACCCGGACGGCAGTGAGGCGGAAAAATCAGGAAATGGGCTTCGAATCTTTGCCCGGTATCTCCACGCCACAGGCAGAACGAAAAAGAAGCATTTCACGGTTGAGACAAAGGGCGGATTGGTCACCATCGATCTACATGTGGACCGACATGGGGACGCCAGCACCGTTACGGTCGAGATGGGGCAGGCTACATTCGCTCCAGAGTCGCTCCCCTGTTCGCTTGAGGTGCCGGAGTTGATTCAGCAGCCCATTGATGCTGCGGGACATTCGCTGATTTTCACCGGCGTGAGTGTCGGCAATCCTCACTGCGTGGTCTTTCGACCGGCCGGCAAGTCCTGGTCGCGGGAAGAACTGTTGACGCTGGGCCCGGCCTTAGAGAACCATGCCCTGTTTCCGAAGCGAACTAACGTGCAACTGGCTGTCCCAACCGGGCCGAAGGAAATCTTCATCTTGATTTGGGAACGAGGCGCTGGAGAGACGCAGGCCTCCGGCTCATCCTCTTGCGCAACAGCCAGCGCTGCAGTGCGTTTAGGATTGGTCAAGAGTCCAGTCACCGTGAAGATGCCGGGTGGTGTCTTGAGCATCCGCGTGGGTCACGACTTCAGCCTGACTATGAAAGGGCCGGTAGCTGAAGTCGCCCGTGGTGCATTAAGCCTATCATTCGTCCGTGGGCTGAAGTAGAACTTCGCCGGTCGCCATCTGTGATTCGTTAACTGGAAGAAGGGTTGTGCCTACTCCTGCTATCTTTATGCGTAGCGAACGACGGTTGACGCATGACTCCTGACACGCTTCGTTCCAAGCTAGACCATCTTCCCCATACTCCCGGTGTGTACTTGTTCAAGAACTCGCAGGGGGAGATTCTCTACATCGGAAAAGCGGCTGTACTGGCTGATCGTATCCGATCCTACTTCCAGAAAGGCACAGACCAAACCGCTAAGACCAACCTGCTCGTCGGCCAGGTAACCGACCTAGAGACAATGGTAACCAGGTCCGAGCTCGAAGCGCTGATACTGGAGAGCAACCTGGTCAAACGCCACAAACCACGCTTCAACATCTTGTTGAGGGATGACAAGCAATACCCCTATGTACGACTGCCGATCAAGGAAGATTTTCCACGGCTTTCCATCGTCCGTCGCGTCCAAAAAGATGGCGCTCTGTACTACGGCCCGTATACGCCGGCGAACGCCCTGCGCGAGACGTTGAAAGTGATCAAACATGTCTTCCCCCTAGCCACCTGCACCATCGACATCAACGGGACTGCCGAACGGGCCTGTCTTGAGTTTGAAATCAAGCGCTGCATGGCCCCCTGCACGGGTAACCAATCGAGGGACGAGTACCATCAGATCGTCAAACAGGTTCGCCAATTCCTGGAGGGGCGTGACCATGAGCTGCTCGACGACCTTCGCGCGAAGATGGAACGGGCGGCTGAACGGGAAGAGTTTGAGGAAGCGGCGCGATTGCGAGATCGCCTCTTCAAGATCGAACGGATGCTGGAGAAACAGCGGATTACACAGACCTCCGCCACCGATCAGGACGTGCTTGGGCTTGCGCGGCGAGGAGCCGCCGTGGACCTCCAGATCCTGTTCGTGCGGGGAGGATTGCTGATCGGACGGAAGGATTTCTTCTGGCCCCAATCGGCGGATGCCTCGGATCACGAACTCATCCGATCGGCGATCGAGCAATTTTACAACAAAGATGGCCAGCCTCCTCGAGAAGTCCTGGTCCCGGCCGACTTGGAGGACATCGCGCTGATCGAACAATGGTTGTCGGATAAACGTGGAGAGGCCGTCCGCGTCCTGGCACCCGTACGCGGTGCAAAGCATGAATTGGTCCTGCTGGCTGAAGAAAATGCGGCGTCGGCCGTCGCAGATCATCTGCGCGATGAAGAGCTCGGGCGGCAAGCCTGTGACGAGCTCAAGCGGTTGCTCCGTCTCGATCACCCTCCTCGTCGGATTGAAGGATTCGACATCTCCAATACGATGGGAAACCAATCTGTCGCTTCGATGGTCGTGTGGGAAGCCGGAGAAATGAAAAAGTCGGACTACCGTCGGTTCAAAATTCAGACGGTCCAGGGGGCCAATGACTTCGCCAGTATGAAGGAGGTCGTCACGCGTCGTTACGGAGGGGCCAATTGTGAGCCACATCGAACCACGGAGGACTTGGCTCGGCCGGATTTAGTCTTAATCGATGGAGGCCTCGGGCAACTGGCCGCAGCCATTGAGGGGCTGAAGGAAGTTGGGCAACAGGATCTCCCGATTCTTGGTTTGGCCAAGGCCCGAGGAGAGAAGGAGGAACGGGTCTTTCTTGCTGGAAGAAAAAACCCGATCTCGCTCACAGCCACCGCTCCAGCCACTCACCTGTTGCAGCACATCCGCGATGAAGCCCATCGTTTTGCGATTACGTTCCATCGAAAGCTTCGTGGTCAATCGCTGATCGCCTCAAAACTGGATCAGGTCATCGGAATCGGAGAGATTAGGCGTAATCGACTCCTGAGCCGGTTCGGCAGTCTAGACAAGCTGAGTTCAGCTAGTGACGACGCGCTACAGGACGCCGGACTCAGCGCGGAAACCATCATGAATCTTCGCAAGACCCTCTCCCAATAGTGCGATTGGCCTAGAACAGATATCGCAGGCTGAAGGTCCCTAAATGCACGAAGGCATGATAGGTCCCGTCGACCGTCGGGTTGAGATTGCCGACCACCGTGCGGGACTCATAAAACCATTCCTGATAGGCAAGGTCGAGCCCAATGCCTTTGGGCCACAAAGCCGACTCTCCACTGCAAGGGATCAGCCCAAGAAATCGTCCTGCCCCCTTACAGAGAAATCCCACGCCAAGGGACAGGGTATGAGCGGGTAAAGAAATGATGCCAGGATTAAAGGTCCGATCGGGAACGGGATCTTCCGTGTACGTGTAGCCGGACCGAGCGGCAATCTCCCAGTACGGCATCCAGCGTGGGTTGAGCCACTTATACTCGGTCCCCACTGCAATCACCGTAACATTCTTCCACTGTTGAGGCTGGGGAATCGCCGCCCCGTTCGAAAGACGGACATCCAGATGTTTATTCAAACTCCAGCCTACATACTCGACATCAAGCTCCACCTTCCACTCCCTCTCGCTGGTACGCACCGGCCAGATAGCGACGGCTCCCGTAAACTTTTGCGGCAGCACAAGATCGGTGGAGGCATCGGCCACCTTTGCCCCGTTGACGAGCAACACCCCCTTCAACGGCAATACTGCTTGACTGCGATAGACCAACCCGATCGAGACAATCGGTTTACCGGCTTCATTTCTCAAGGGAGCATAAAGCATGCTGGCCGTCACGCCCGCTCCAGTCCCTGTACCATTCAGTTCAATGGGCGCCCCCGCTGGGATTCCAAGGGTGCCAGCACTCACCTGTTTCTGCTCCACATGCCCTTCGCCAAGAAAGCTGGCGAAGGTATAAATATCGGCGCTCACACCTACAGAAAGCTGATCGTTAATTTTATAGGCAATCGTTGGCTGGATGGCGAGTAACGGAAGTGCCGCCGACGTCACCGCCGTCCTGAAAGGACCATCGAGTGGATAGCGTGTATTGAGACCGAACGGTGATGCGAGCCCGATCCCGGCGGTCACCGAAGACAGGAGCGGCAATCCAACGGTTGCAAGATTGGCACTAAGATAGAAATTACTGGGAGGGGGCCAGTTTACGCTGCCATTGAAATCGCCACGACTATCTACTCCCGTCGGGCTCTTGTACTTAACCGATCCCCCCAGCAAATTGGTCCCCAGCACACTTTGGATACCTTCTACTTGAGTCAACCCAGCCGGGTTGTACTGGATGGCCGACGGATCATCGGCTTGTGCGGCGAATGCATTGCCCTGTCCGACTGCTCGTGCTCCCTGAGGTTGAAAGCGAAGGGCCTGAGCACCCGCAGCCGTCTGCCATAAGAGAAGACCTAAAAGGGTAAGTACTGCAGCTATCCAACCCATGCACGATGTTGGCCTCATGACCCTGCCTCATGACCCTGATGTTCGGCTACACTGCTTCTAAGGTGTTGCGGTCAGTGCAATCGCCCTCCCTATCACTCAGCAAATGCATCCTTTCGGAGAAGCGTAAATTGTCGATGAACAGACCGCATAGAGACAATCGGCCCTAGCGCATACAATAAAAGCCCCTGCCATTTTTTCTGTTGTTTTCGCGAGCTTGTATGGTAGAGTAGTTACCCTTATCAGCCTAGGAGGTTCATCCATGGCACATGCACTAGCCACGCAAACCTTTCCACGCAACACTTTCGATGCCCTTTCTAAATCCGAATGCCAGAGCTTCATCGAAATTCTCCATTATGTGATGCAGGCGGAGACTCCCGATCATATACGAGATGTACTCGTTCGATTCCAGAACCATTTCTCATTCACGAAAGCCTTAGGGGGTCTTGTCCGCCTCGGACCGGGGCAGACATTTGCCGGATTCGGGAATGTCATCAATGCCAATTATCCGGATGAATGGTTATATATGTACTGGAAAAACGGGTTTGCTGACATCGATCCGGTATTCACATCAGCCCTGAAATCCCCAGGCACTCAGCATTGGCAAGAGATTTATCAAAACATGTCCTCAGAGAAGGAACGAGAGTTTATCGCTGCCGCGGGCCAATTCGGTCTCTGCGATGGGATCACCACAGGTTCTGTTGATGAGGCATGCGGAGTTGCCACATTTTGTTCCTTCGCGAGCGAAGAAATAATCGATGCAAAACGACTGGTTCCACTCGTTGAATACCTAGGGTACTACATTCACATGGCCCTTCTGCGGACCGCATCAAGGACCGCCCCGCAAACAGATCGATGCGTCAAGGAGCTGTCCTCTCGAGAAGTCACGATCCTCAATTGGATGAAGAACGGAAAAACCAATTGGGAGATTGGGAAGATCCTCGGGGTCAGTGAACGAACCGTACGATTCCACATCGAGAGCATCTTTGCCAAGCTAGAGGTGACTTCCCGTTCTCAGGCCGTTGCAACCGCCATCGAACACGGTCTCCCGGCACTCCACGGCTTGCCATCCGCCATGTAGGCCTGCACCTCATGTACCCAGTGCAGGCCCCGCTCTAGGACGCCCGCTGCCGGTGTGCAACAGCGGCTACGCGGCACGTACAAGGTGTCGATCTTCTGCCAATTCAGCATACTCCACCATATCGTTCTCTTGGCTCTCGCGTGGAGGTTGTAGTTGCTCTTGGCCGAGGACGGGAGTCGTTGTTGTCAGCCAATCCAGCATAGCAGGACGATGCATCAGGGCTTGGTGGCGAAACTCTTCCAGATCGAGTAACCCTACGATAGAGAGTACTTCAGCCGGTGGTAACGCAACAGGCGCCCCTATGGCATGGCATGGCCATCCCATACGCTGAACAACCCGCAGCAGTCTGTGTTCCACCACCATATAGGTGTAGCGGACTTCATGAAGAAGACACCATAGATACATCCCTTTGAAGATCGTCTTCATCAGCTTTGCGGAAAGGCCACGATCAACGATCGCCGGGTCAACGGCCAGCCGCGTAATCTCCGCCGTATCGGTTTCCTTCCGGACGCGATGACTCCCGACGAGGCAAGCACTGAACTCACTCTCCAGCATGAAAGGGACCGGCGCATGGGTCATGCGGACCAATCCCAGCAACTTCGTGTCGTCGGCGAATACGCCAATCGAGGAACTCCACGCATCATACAGATCGGCTTCGAGGCGATCTGCCCGTTCAGGGACCCACTTCAGCCGTTCAGCAAATACTCGATGCCGCAATTGATAAGCCTGAGTCAGGTCCTCCTTTGTTTCGAGCGTCTTGACGAGAAACTCTCCTTCGTAGAACTCAACTCCTCTCCCCTCTCTGACTGCTGTTACTTGCATGGCTGCCTCCTTTTAGGCTAGTGGCGATTTGACCCGATTTGGGGACGACTTGGGGCCTCGTTATGGGATCAACTTACGATCGATTACTTACAATTGAGAGGCGGATCGCTTCAAATTTGTGTCTAGTGCGTCACCTGGCGTATCAGCCAGGTGCTTCCCTAGGCTGACGATTGCCTAGCTATTACCATCTACAATAATTGGTATTTTCCCCTGGGGCCAAGAACGGTTCGGCCCTAGAAGGCTGCTTATATGGGCCCCCCTTTGGCTGCACGGTCACGAGTCATGGCATTGAGGTCTGACTGCACGCATAGATGCCTCCAGGTTTGGCCCCGTATGGAAATCCGCACTGCGGGTCCTCATCAGAAACCTCGGCCTGCTAATGGCCAGCCCCAAAAAAAACAACCTGTTAAGGGGAGCAAGCGGGAAAGGAGGATGGACCATCAACTTCCGCCGAGCTGTTTTGGATGGAGAGGGACGTACTATTCGCTTGGTCTAAACGGTGAAGCCGGAATGGTACCGTGTTGACTTATTATCCGTAGAATGGACGTTCTCTCTACAGAGTATGGTGTTACCTGGCGTATCCGCCAGGTGATTTCCATGGGGGTATTAACATACAAGTGTTTTATAGAATCCATTGCCCCGTAATTGCTTGGCTTCAGAGTAAAGAAACAGGAAAGGAGAAAAGAACGTGATGGACGGTAGAACGCGGTTCCAATTGTTGGAAGGAGGACTTGGCGCAACCCCGGCATTATTATTCCGCCAGCCGATGCAGCCACCGCGAGAATCCTTCAGCGCACATCATGTGGGGCCTTGTGCAGGCGAGCTCACGATGGCCTACAACGCGACTGAACGACGGCTTCACACACTGCTAGAAGATCGCACCCGTATCGGCCGAGATCTTCATGACAGTGTGTTGCAATCTCTGTATGCCATCGGGCTCACCATTGAAACATCACGGCGGTCTCATGAACTTCAAACGTTCGAATCTACAAAATCTGACGAGATCACGATCCAGCAAATCAATCAACTGATCCAGGAAGTCCGCGAGATGATTCTCGAATTGGAGTCCGGCACCGTCCAGGAATTCGATCTATCTTCTGAGCTGAATAGGTTGCGCACGACTCATGAGCACACAGGCCATCTGCGCGTTAAGTTGGATCTTCAGCGCACCGCTCTTGAAATGCTCACAAAAGAGGAGGAACGGGAGATTCTGAATATCGTACGAGAGGCCCTTAGCAATTGTGCCCGCCATGCCCATGCATCCCGAGCTACAGTCTCGCTTCGCATGAGAGACACGAGAATTCGCGTCCGCATACAGGACGATGGCATTGGATTATCCATGGCCGTGGGACAGCCCCGCGGATACGGGCTTACCAACATGGAAGCTCGGGCAAAAAAGCTCGGAGGGACGTTACGGGTTCAGTCCAAAACCGGGGGAGGCACGCAAGTAACGGCTGAGTTTTCATTGGAACCCCTCTTGGCCCCCGTATGAAACAGCCACAAACCAGTATCGTTCTCATTGATGACCACGAGATGGTGCGTAGAGGACTGCGTGCGCTGCTTCACCTTGAACCGGATATGACGATTGTGGGCGAAGCTGGAACTGTCGCGGATGGTGCCGCGCTCGTTGAACGCCTCACCCCACACATGGTGCTGCTGGACGTAAAACTTCCTGATGCCACCGTCACCGAGGCTTGCCGACGGCTTCTGGCTGTCGCGCCAAAGCTTCGTATTCTTGTCCTCACCAGCTATGCCGAAGACGCGACAGTGATGGCCGCCGTCCAGAACGGAGCCCATGGCTATGTCCTCAAGGATGTGCGAATGGATGACCTCATACGTGCCATCCGCACTGTGGCCACCGGTCATGGCCACCTCGATCCGCGAGTGACCCAACGAGCGCTTCATTGGATTCGCACCAGTTCGCACCTGGGCGTGAACCCCCAGGGTGTCACTCGATTGTCACCTCAAGAGCGTCTCATTCTCCCCCTGTTGGCAGAAGGGAAGACAAATAAAGAGATCGCCGTGCATCTCCGTTTGAGCGACAAGACGATAAAGAACTACCTGGCGAATATCTTCGATAAGCTGCATGTGAAACGCCGGACAGAGGCCGTTGCTTGGTTCATGAAAGAAAGCCATGTGCCTTCCCCTGCAAGGAGTCCAAAGCTGTAAGCCGTTCAAACTTCTCTCGCCCTCGTCCATCGCCATTCCTTTTGGTATGTCCTGATACCTGCCTCTAGTATTGTAGGATCACTGGACTCTGTGTTATTTCCCTGATTGCCGTCCTAAGTAGTGGCCAGCCTGTACGAGAGAATGGGCTGGTTCCACTGTTTCATCAGGCCTAACACAGGGGTCCATGCCACATGAATTCTCCGTCGACTATCGACGGCGCCCTATCCGCTGAGCTGACCCATTTGCGGCAGCAGGTGCGTGAGCTACAGGAGGCCTTGGCTCACTCCAAACGGGACCGTCGACTCGCACAAGCTTCTGCGCTTGAGGCAGCCCAAGTGGGAACTTGGACGTGGGAAGCCGATACGAATCGTGTCAGCTGGTCGGTGGAAACAGAACAGATCTTTGGCCTTCTTCCAGGATCATTCGATGGGACATATGAGGGGTTCTTTGGCCTCGTCCATGCCGACGATCGTCAACGGCTCAGTACTGCCATCGCGACGGCCATCGACGAGCGGACTTTCTACCTTATTGAACACCGTATTATCACTCCACACGGGGATACCCGATGGGTGGCATGCCGCGGCCGCGCCCTTTGTAGAGAAAATGGATCGCTTTCGGGCATGGTTGGCACCGTGGAAGATATCACTACGCGTAAGCAATCAGAGCTGGCTCAGCAAGCCATGCACGACACGCTCGAAGCCCAAGTACGCGAGCGAACCACAGGACTCGAACGGGCCGTCATTGAGCTCACACAAGAAGTTGCGCGGAGGCAGCAGGCGGAGTCAGCGCTCAAGGCAAGTGAACAGCGGTATCACTCCCTCTATGAACACAATCCCTTCATGTATTTCACCCTCGCCTCCGACGGAATCGTGTTGTCGGTGAATCGTTTTGGAGCGGAGCAACTCGGGTACCAAGAAGAGGACCTTATCGGTCAATCGATTGTGCAGGTGTTCCATTTGAGTGATCACCACACCGTGTTGGAACGGCTTACGGCCTGCGTAGCCAGCCCGTACACGCTGTTGGAATGGGAAACTCAAAAGATCCGAAAAGATGGAACCCGGTTATGGGTGAAGGAGCGAGCGAGAGCTGTTCACGACCACACGGGGATGATCCTCGTGCTAGTGGTCTGCGAAGATATCACGGAACGAAAGCGGACTGAAAAACAGCTTCAGGAAACCTCTCGGCTACTCCGTACCCTCGTGAATGAGTCGGCGCTCCCACTTGTCAGCCTCGACCGAGAAGGGCGAGTCCTCAGTTGGAATCAAGCGGCAACATGCCGCTTCGGCTGGTCTGAAGAGGAAGTGCTCGGACGTGAACTCCCCTATGCTCAAGCGGGCAAAGAGGCCATGGCCGATGCCTTGTGGGGAAGAGGAATACGTGGGGAATTGATTGGTCCTATAGAATTGCGCCGTCAACGCAAGGACGGTCAAGTGCTCGACCTTCTCCTCTGGCCCGTCTTTGTCTACGACGAGTTCGAACAAGTTTCGCTTGCCGTCGGCTGCATCATACGGGATGTGACTGAGAGTCGCCTCATCGAGTCACACGTTCGAGAAAATGAGGCTCGATGGAGAGCGCTGTATGAGCATGCAGGAGTCGGGATCGCTGAGCTCGCGCTCGATGGTCGATTTCTTCGAGTGAATCCCCACTTATGCAAGATCCTAGGGTACTCATCGGAAGCGATGCTCGAACGGAATTTTCAAGACTTGACCCACCCAGACGACATCCAGACGAATCTTGCCTATCTCGCTGAACTGCTGGCCGGGAAGCGTCACTCGTTCTCGATGGAAAAGCGCTATCGTCGGATCGACCACACCTGGGTGTGGGTCGACTTGACCGTATCTCTTGTGCATACTGTCTCCAGCGATCATGCCTATTTGATTGCGGTCATTCAGAACATCGACGATCGGAAGCGCTCCCATTCGCTTCTGCAAGCGGCCATGGACTCCGTCGCAGATGGCCTGCTCATCGTCGATCGACAAGGGAAGGTCACACGTGCCAATCAACGTTTCTTGGCACTCTGGAACATCCCTGATGAATTGGCCAACTGTCAAGACGACGACGCCTTGGTGCTCTCTGTTATGGACCAGCTGCAAGATCAGCATGCTTTCTTGGACAAGGTCCGTCAACTGTACGCACACCCCGAAGAGGAAAGTCTTGACGTGTTGCACTTCAAGGACGGCCGTGTCTTCAAGCGTCACTCACGGCCACAGATTCTCGATAGAGAAATCGTGGGCCGTGTTTGGACGTTCCGAGACGTCACGAAACACAAACGAGCCGAAGAAGCATTACGCGAGAGCGAACTCATGCTCCAGCGCTTCGTCGCTGAAGCCCCGGTCGGTCTGTGCATCCTCGATAAGAACTGGCGCGCGATCTGTACCAACAGAGCGTTGTGTGAATTGACGGGGTATGAGGAAGACGAGATTATTGGAAGCACCTACGCACTCTATACGCACCCGGAAGATCTTTCCGCCAACATCGTCCTGACAGATGAGTTCTTTCGAGGACTCCGATCGAGCTATACCTATGAAAAGCGCTACATCAGGAAATCTGGAGAAATCATTTGGGTGGCAGTCAAGGCGACGCGCATCGAGCTATCCGGCCACGAAGGACCGCTTCTCCTGGCAGCTGTTCAGGACATCACCGAGCGCAAGCTGGCGATGGAAGAACGTGAACAACTAAGTCGCGATCTTCACGATAATCTGCTGCAAGCGCTGTATGCGGTCGGCATGCAACTTGAGGCTGGAAAACTTGCCATGAAGCATTCCGCCCGCCGCTCTAAAACCCATATGAGTCGAGCAGTCACCCAACTCAATAATCTCATGGTGGACGTTCGCCGATTTATTGCCTTGCTAACAAGGCGTCCGCCCACGGAGCTTGATTTTGGACAGGCCCTCAATCAGCTCATTACTTCGATGACGGGAACCGATCAGACTGCGCCGGAACTCGACATCAAGAGTCCCGTCCTTTCCTTTATTACGCCTCAGCTGGCAGAACAACTTCTCAATATCACGCGAGAAGCCTTGAGCAATAGCATGCGCCACGCTCACGCCTCCCACCGATGGGTGCAGCTGAGCTTGATCGACAACTCCATCCGTTTAGTCATCGGCGACAATGGTGTCGGCTTTGTCCAAACCCGTAGGCGGCGCACCGGTCATGGGCTCAGCAACATGGCCGCTCGAGCCCAACGCATGTTCGGTACCTTTACCCTACAAAGCACTCCGAGACGAGGAACAATGATTACGGTTGACGTGCCATTGAAGAAGGGAGCCGTGTATGAATAAGGCTCCATCGATCCGGTTGGTCATCGTGGACGATCACGAAGTGGTGCGCATTGGGCTTCGGGCAGTCCTCAATCTGACACCGGGAATGAACGTGGTGGGTCAAGGCATGAGGATGGGGGATGCCAAAACACTTTGCTCCCGGTTCAAACCCGATCTTATTCTCCTCGACATTCGATTGCCTGATGGCAGCGGCGTGGATGCAGCTCGTGAAATTCTTCTGAAATGTCCACAGACCCGCGTGCTCTTCCTGACAAGCTTTGCCGACGATCATACAGTGCTCGAAGCGATTCTCGCCGGAGCTCATGGGTACATCCTGAAAGACATCGGCTCTCAGGCTCTCATCCGCGCTATTCGTTCAGTGGCCGCCGGCCAGGTATTCATCGACTCTCGTTTAACAGGCCAAACATTGGGATGGCTGAAGAACGTGTATCGCGAACCTGGGCATTCGAAACGCCCACTCCTCTCTCCACAAGAGCAACGTCTTTTGCCGCTGGTCGCTCAAGGTCTCACAAACAAAGAGATCGCTCAAGACTTGCGCCTCAGCGAAAAGACCATCAAGAACTACCTTGCCAATATCTACACGAAGCTGAATGTCGGGCGTCGATCTCAGATTGCGGCGTTCTATGCGGGAAGCTTCAAAGGATCAGGCAGGCACTTATCTGTGGAGTCGGACTAGTCCAGAATGACCGTGCATGTGGCACCGCCGCGCATTTCTTCACTGTGACACATGGATGCCGCACAATACAGCCTTCACCGCGGAGAATCTGATCGCGTAGATCCACCGACACCCTCCCATCCCTCTCGGCACCTCACCTCGTGCCGTCGTGATGCTCTGCACAGAGTCAGAGGGGTTAAGAGTTGAAAGGATAACTCCGATAAGAATGAGGCGAGTCCGTTTTCAGGATCGGCAGGCACCGGTCCCAGTGCTGTCAGATTGATGCTGAACAGTTCCATCTCACGTAGTCAGGGATTCTTATGTCTGCATCGATGTCACACTCGATCCCTGTTCTTCTGATCGAGCCCAAGGAGGCTCTTGCTCAGAGATTCCAAGATGTTCTTGCAAAGTCCTTTTCTGCCTTACCCACTCCCCAGGTCGTATCCTCCCTTCAGGAAGGATTGAATTATCTCGGCAATCGCAAGGTCGCAGTAGTGCTTGCGGACTTGGTGCTGCCTGACAGGACTGGACCGGACGCGGTTCGGCTTCTGCGTACGGCTGCACCTTCTAGCGCTGTGGTGGCCTTTACAGAAACAGGGGATATGGCCCTACTGCTTGAGGCGGTTCAAGCCGGCGCGCACGAGACACTGCCCAACGTCCTACTCTCACCACCGGAGTTCACCTTTGCGATCCAGAGTGCCTTAATCAGAGTGAGCTCGTCAAAGATGCCCACCGAAGTTTCGCAGCCTTGTTTCCCCAGTGCAGTCTCGCCTACATCATTGCCAAAACTGGCGCACGACTTGAACAATGTACTGACTTCTATCAACGGATTCACGGACATCCTACTCACCCGGTTGCCGACTGACGAAGCGCCTCACCGTTGTGCGGAACAGATCAAGGATGCCTGTGATCGCGCCGCCATCTTGGTTCGAGACTTGGGAAGTTTTTGAGCAGCCCCCGCGTAAGGCCATCGGACGTCCCTTCCCCCGCCCCCTCCAGACCTCACACACGTGGGAATGAATTGACAGTCTAGGCCTCACTGACTAGGATACGTCGCGCTGCAGTCAGGAGGCCCGTATGTCAGATTCTGGATCATCCAACACCCACGAGACACGACCGTCGCCTAAGACTTCTCACTCTGCCAGCAATCAAGTCGAGGCCTTTTTTGAGCAAATCGTTTTTGCCAGCCGATGGATTCAAGCCCCGCTTTATGCTGGTCTTATCGTGGCGGAGCTACTCTATGCATACAAGTTTCTCCACGAGCTGTGGGAAATGGTAACCCACATCAACAAGATGGACGAAACTGTGTTCATGCTCGGTGTCCTAGGGTTGATTGATGTGACGATGGTCGCCAATTTGTTAACCATGGTCATCATCGGGGGGTACGCAACTTTCGTCAGCAAACTAGATTTGGAGCACCATCCAGACCGACCTGACTGGCTCACCCACGTTGATCCCGGCACCATCAAGATCAAACTGGCTGCTTCATTAATCGGCATCTCCAGTATTCACTTGCTCAAAGGATTTGTGGACGTGGCCAATGAGAATCCGGAGCATCTGAAATGGAAGATCTTCATCCATATGACCTTCTTGGCTTCTGCCATTTTGCTGGCTTGGACCGATAAGATCATGCAAAAGGACAAGAAGCACTGACTGAGGCAGATTCCCCTTTCCACCAACCTGACAAGCAGTTTGTCGAGGAGTGCTGCAGTGTGGAGATCTGGGAAGGTAGGTCACCGAGCGTGAGTGCCTGAACCACCTGCTCCGGCAGCAGCCTTGATGGCTTCGAGAGTCAAAGGCTTTTCTAAATACCCACTGATCTCAAACGGCATGCATGAGGGAACACCACCGCATGAAGAATCGTCTCTGAGCCCAAGAACTTGAAGTTGTGAGAAGCGCTCTTTGAGCTGGCCCACGTAGGTGCGCTCGACTTCTGATTGAAACAACTCGATTTCCGCAACCAATAGATTCGGAGCCAATTCCCGCCTCAAATTCTGAAATTCCTGAGCCGCCTCAATACTGTGAACTTGATACCCGAGTCGCTCCAATATTCTCAGAAGGACCGCGTGGCTGACAGCTTCCTTCACGTACACCAAAGCACAAAGCGACTTGGCCGGCGAGCCCCCCTCAGCTACGTGATCAAGTGAAAGATCAAACCAAAAGGTGCTTCCCTTCCCAAGCTCACTCTCGAACTCCATGGCTCCGCCCATGAGTTCGACAAGTTGCTTGGTTAGTGCCAACCCCAGGCCTATCCCGCCATATGCACGTCGATAGGACCCATCAGCTTGCACGAACGGTTGGAACAATCGACCAGTATCGGTCTTTTTGATCCCGATCCCCGTATCGCGCACGCTAAATCGGATAGGACGGACATCTTTCCCTCGCTGTATCCCCTCTCCACCCGTCGGCTGAGAACACGGGTGCACCTGCACACAGATCTCCCCATGTTCAGTGAATTTCATGGCGTTGCTGAGGAGGACCGAGAGAAGGCGTCCGAGTCGAAGCGGATCGCCATAAAGTGTCGATGGAATCGCAGCTGCAATTTCGTAGTGGAGGCGGATGCCTTTCTCTTTGGCCCGTTCCTTGTATGGTTCGAGATTGTTCTCTATGACCGCTTTGACCGCAAACTCTTCTCGACTGAGCGTGACCCGGCCTGATTCCAGTTTAGAAAAGTCCAAAATATCGTTAATGATGTCCAGCAACGCCTGGGCAGAGATTTTGATCGTTTCTGCGCAGTCTCGTTGTTCAGCTGTCAGGTCCATTTCAAGCAACAATTCATCCATGCCGATGATTCCGTTCATCGGAGTTCGAATCTCATGGCTGATGGTGGCAAGAAACTCTGACTTGAGCCGCGCACCCTCGAGAGCGGCATCTCGCGCCTGAACTAACTTGACCTGACTCTCACGTAAGTCCTGCATGGCCTGGCCGGCTCGCAACATGTACCGGACCCGATGCCCCAGTAAGAGGCCATTGATCGGCTTGACGATGAAGTCTGTTGCTCCGACATCATAGGCCTGGGTAATCGACTGATAGTCTTCCAGTCCTGTCATGATCAACACAGGCGTATGCCTGCCTTCCGGCAATCGACGTAACTCGGCACAGGCCGTGAACCCGTCCATCTCTGGCATCATGATGTCCATCAGTACCAGATCGGGATGATGCTGGATGAACGACTCAACGCCAAGACGACCATTTTCAGCTTCCTCGACCAACCAGCCGGATTGTTCAAGCGCCTCACGGGCCAATAGCCGGGCGACGGTATCATCATCGACGATCAGCACCGTTGGGCGACGTTCGTCCGTCATGCCGCCGATCTCCCTTTTGTCAACTCTTCGTGAAGCGCGGCACATGCAGCCTCATAGTGTTGCTCGAACCGGCTCAAGACGTCTCCCGCTCGCTCAAGCTCTTGGCTTGCTCCCATCATTTCCAGCTCGCGACAATCGGCAGCCAAGGCTGAAGCTCCTAGCTGAGCGCTGCTTGACTTCAGACGGTGTGCGGCAGCGCGCAACTCAACCGCGTCCTTCACGAGGACCGCCCGGCGTATCCGCTCAACCATTTCCCGTGACGTCTCGACGTACTGCGACACAATGCGAGCGACAATGTCAGGGTGCCCAGGGCGCTGCAACGCGCGGATGGCGGCTAATGCTGATTGGTCAATGATCGCAGGCTCAACCGTTATCCCATTGTGTTTCCCCTCCCTTGACACAACGGACGGCTGATCACCACCTATTGGCTTCTCTGGCGGCGTCGCCGATGCACTATCTCCGTCGATTGTCGTCGTGTCTTTTTGAAATATCCACCGGGTCACAATGTGTTCAAGTTGCGCCAGCGTAAAGGGTTTTGTGAGGTAATCATCCATACCAGCAGCGAGACAGAGTTCTCGGTCTCCCTGCATGGCATGTGCCGTCAGAGCGACGATCGGTACTCTCCGCTTGGGGCAATCCGCAGTATTGTTTGCTGATTGTTTTACGTTGGCCTCACGTTCTCTGATTAACCGAGTCGCTGTGAATCCGTCCATCTCCGGCATCTGACAATCCATAAACACAAGTGCATATTCAGTTGTCTCAAGCGCAGTGACTGCTTCCCGCCCATTTTCAGCTGTATCGATGCGACAGTTGAGCACCTCCAGCATGCCGCAGGCGACCTCGCGATTCACGGGGTTGTCTTCCACCAGCAGAATCCGCACGTCCGCCAGACTAGGTGGTCGATGGTCGGCTGGCTCAGAATGACCGATACTCTGTAGGGCAGGTGGCGGCAACAGTCTCTCAACAGGATTACAGCGCTCGAAATGGGCTGTAAACCTGAACCTGGACCCCTCTCCCGGAGAGCTTCTGAGCTCAATAGCTCCCCCCATCAGTGTAACGAGCTGCTTGACAATCGCCAGCCCTAAACCTGTCCCGCCATATTTTCGCGTCGTTGAGCCATCGGCTTGCGAGAAGGCCTCAAAAATGTGGGTCTGAGCCTCGGGAGAAATGCCGATGCCGGTGTCTTGCACAGAGACCGATAATCCATACTGCTCCCCCTTCTGACGCTCAAGCATCACCGCCACCTCAATCTGTCCCCGCTCTGTAAATTTGACGGCATTTCCGACCAGATTCACGAGGACTTGCCTTAGGCGCGTTGGATCTCCGAGTAGGTAGAGAGGAATCTTTTCATCCATCGTCCAAGAAATTTTCAGGTGCTTCTTTTCCGCGGCTGGCCCTGGCACATCGATCGCGTCTTGAATGGTCCGCCGCACCTCAAAAGGCGTCGCCTCCAGTTGTAACTTGCCCGCTTCGATCTTAGAGAAGTCCAGGATGTCGTTGATGATGGCGAGCAGAACCGTGCCGGAACGATGGATGGATTGGGTCAAATGACGCTCTTTGGCGCCGAGGGGGAAGCGGAGCAACAGCTCCGCCATTCCAAGCACTCCGTTCATGGGCGTACGAATTTCGTGGCTCATGTTGGCAAGGAATTGACTCTTGGCCAGACTGGCGGCTTCGGCGGTTTCCTTCGCTTGACGGAGAAGTTCTTCTGCCGTTTTGCGATCGGTCACATCAATATGGATCCCCACGATACGGGACGACAGCTCCTCTTCATTTTTGATCATGGTCCCACGGGCAAGAATCCATCGATAGGAATCGTCTTTATGACGAAGACGGTGTTCAATTTCGAGTACTGAGACGTGCCCACTCAGGTACGCCTCGATGGCACCCAAGGAACGATCGTGATCTTCGGGGTGAATTCGGCTTTCCCACTCTTGAAACGTATTATCGAGCTCGTGATCTTCATACCCTAATTGCCGTTTCCATTCAGGCGAAAGATAGACGTTATTCGAGTTGAGATCCCAATCCCAAATTCCGATGTTGGTACTCTGAACCGTCGTCGTGAGACGCCCTTCGCTGGTTCGTAACGCCTGTTCCACCTTTCGACGGTCCGCAGCTTCGATGGCCAAAGCGACGGTATTGGCAACGGATGCCGCGAATTGCTGTTCTTCAAGAGTCCAGCGCCGTTTGGGTCCGATGTGCTCATGACAGATGACACCGATCATCTTGCCTTCCGAGCGAATCGGCACGTCGAGCATAGAGGTAATGCCTAACGGAGCCAGATAACCCGTCGTAAATTCCGCTGTTCTCGAATCCGTCTGAGCATCATCGGCTGCGACGACGCGCTCAGTATCAAGTTCACCAAAGTATCTCGGGTAATCGCTGGCACTCAACGCCAGACCCTGAGAATGTTCTCGAGTCGCGAGCTGATACAGATTCGCACATTGGACGGCGGATCGACCGCCGGTAAAAAACCAGATACTGACTCGTTCTGTGTGGAGACATTCTGCGGCCACTCGCGTAACCGTTTGAAACGCATCTTGCAGGTTGCCACTATAGACTTGTGGGCTCTTGGCCAACTCAGATAGTCCCGCTTGAATTCGCCGAAGGACACCCTCGGTCTGCTGACGCTCTCGCTCGACCTGCTTCTGCACAGTGATATCTCTGAATACGAGCACGGCTCCGATGACGACTCCGTCCGAGGTCATCGGGGTCACCACCAGGGAAATCGCAATGAGCTGGCCCGCGGCCGTCACCAGCAGGCCATCATCCGTGCGATAGGGCTCGCCTGAGGCAAGTGCAGGTAGCGTGGCATCGGTGATCAAACATTCCTCTCGATATTCCTCCGGCCCCGGAGAGATCATCCGATAGACCGGGCGGCCAAGGAGCGCCTGAGCCGACTCTCCAAATAACAGCTCTGCTTGCTGGTTCATCATCTGAATCTTCCACGCGGCATCCACGACGCAGAGTCCATCTCCCAGTGCATGCAACACCGCCTGAAGTTTATTGCGCTCCTGGGCCAGCTGGGTCTCGCTGGATTGTTTGAGTTGCGCATAGAGATTCCGCATTTCCTCTGAAGAGAGGGCAAGCGACCGTTCCAAGAGCGCATGTCCCTGATCGGCCTCCAGATAGCTACGGCTGATTCTCTCCAGCAACTCACCCCACACCGCCGGCGATGGAACTGGATGCTCTCCATCGAGACCCAACCGCTTGAGTTGCCGTGCCAGCAAGGGGTGCATAAGAACTCACGCCGCCTCGCTCAGGGTCGTGAGCGTCATCGTCTGATTGTGAAGATCACAGGTACCCGCGGTATACGGGGAAATTTCCCCGTACGAGTAGAATCCGACCTGCTGCGTCCCCTTGGGAAGCACATCCAGCGTCGCCTCCGTTTCCTCCTCCGTTCGTTCTCCCAATACAAGTCGACGCCCGACGCAACTGATGGCAATGGCGAGAGCGGACGAATCGCCGGCAGCCGACAGTGTTGTGGACGAGGCCGCCTCGGAGGCTCCTTGGACCAACCGGTCGAAGTTCGCCTTCATTAATTGCGCGAATGCTCCTTCTGGAACATCGCCGGCAAAGGTCAGTGATTGTTCACCTTCATCCACTGCGAGGATTGTTCGAACGAGGCTCTTGGAATCGGCCTGATTCGAGCGCAATGCGAGAGGAAATAGCAATCCTGTCGCCGGCAAGCCGTCAGCACGCTCTCCGAGATACTCCTTATACAACTGAAGGGCAGGGCGACCATCGAGCTCAAAAAGGATGTTCCCTCTAGACTTCGTCACGCGCCGCTCAGGCCCGAATCGATCCCATCCACCCTTCGACCCATGGCCAATCCGAATGCGATCACCATAGAACCCAACCGCAGTCACAAAACCTGATTGAGGTCGCCGGTCCTGTACCACCCACGTACGACGGAATCGGTCACCATCCCCGGCCAGCCCACCGGTCACCACGACAGAAGAATGAACCTGCGAATTCAGTCCCCGCACCAGCTCGCTTCCGTTCACGTTGAGGCCATCCGAGAGGACGAGGATACCTTTCAATCGAGAATCGCCCAGCTGTTGAGCGATGTGCTGCCCCGCGGCAAACGAGTCTTCCACTGACTGCACAGGGGCGCTAGCCATCCGAAGATCCGTATGATCAAATCGCACAATCGCCGCACTCACACTCTCGTCAGAGATCTGGGTTCCTAAGATCTCTCCGGCAGTCGAGCAACCGATGACGATCGATTCGCGATAACCATTGAGCAATTCCTCAATAGGATCGGCCGAATCGAGAAAGCTGGAAGACCCAAATAACAACACCAACGTTCGAGGAGAGTCAATTCGTGGCCGGTTCTTGACGGACCAGAGTTTCTTCCGATCATAACCAAGTGTATGAAGTTCCATCTCTTGTTCTCCTTTCTATCTAGAACTAGGCGGCAACCCGAGCCCCAGAATCAGCAGCATGATTTGAAGAGGAGGCATCCGTCACCTGTTCAGTGAACCGGACCGTAAACCAAAACCGCGAGCCGCTTCCGAGCGCTCCTTCTGCGCCAATCGACCCTTGCATCATTTCAACCAATCGTTTAGAGATGGCTAAACCCAGGCCGGTCCCCCCGTACTTCCGCGTGGTGGATCCGTCAGCTTGGGAGAATTCTTGAAAGAGTACCGCTTGGGCCTTTTCTGAAATTCCAATCCCCGTGTCCTGCACCACGATCTTGAACCCTCCTGACACAGTCGGCATTGTCAGGACCGTCACCGAAACACTCCCTGAATCGGTAAATTTGATGGCATTGCCGATCAAATTGGTCAACACCTGCCGTAGTCGATGGGCATCTCCCACCACTTTGGGTTGCAAGCCCTCTTCAATGGTGCAAGACAGATTCAGTCCCTTGGTGCGAGCGCTCTCAGCAAAGGATTCCACTGTCTCCGCCATCACCGCGGAAAGGTCGAACGGGTTGTGCTCCAGCACGATCTTCCCCGCTTCGATTTTCGAGAAGTCTAAGATGTCATTGATAATGTGTAGCAGCTGCGTGCCCGACCCACGAATCTGTTCCGCGTAGCGTCGCTGCTTATCGGTAAGGTTCGTCAGCAAGAGCAGCTCGGCCATGCCCAAGACTCCGTTCATCGGTGTCCGAATCTCATGACTCATGTTGGCCAAGAACTGCGATTTTGCTCGGCTGGCTTCCTCAGCTCTCTCCTTTTCTTTGGATAGATCGACTTGGACTGTTTCATTCACACGCCAATAGATGAGGAGCGCGGCAGACTCGGCCAAGATGAATCCACCGTGAATGAGCGCCCAGTGCCAAGGATGGTGTTGAGCTCCCGGATGGTTGTAAACCACCGTCGGGGCCAATGTACCGATAGCCCCGTGGTCTAAGACGACTGCGATGAGAGCCAACAGAAAGGGCATCCAATCCTGGTACAAAACAATCACCGCCATCATCACGAAGAAATGAAAGTGTGCCTCGATATAACCACCGGAAAGGTGCACCAGCAACGTCGAGGCCAATATCAAACCAACTGTCGCTACAGCTGCACGTACTCGATTGGCCAAGCCTCGCCTCATTGCCAGACTAGCGAGCCCCGTCAGAATCAGTCCTCCTATCAAACCCAGGAGAGGTTAACGGCCCGTAAAGAGGCCGAATACGGGCACCCCCACCGCATGCACCCCCAGAAGCCAGACAATTCCACGATGGCGTAGAGACCATACCTCACCATCCAACGAATGACCTTTCGGCAGGGCATGCCACAGCCGTCGGATTGAAGACAAAGGATTGGATGGTTCGGAGAGGCGAACCGTCATGAAACCCCTGATACTTTGGCGTTTTCGGCAAAACCAGCTCAGTATTGTGTCGGTTCTTTGATCAAGAAACTTGAAGACGCTCAGGACAAGGAATCTGAGAGGAAAAACTGAACGGTCGCTTACATGGATTTCTACAGCCTAGCCGCCGCGTTTCTGCAGATTTGGCAGGCAATCCGCTATGCAAGGAGTCGGGCCAGACCCGAATCAGGTCCAAGCTTGGGTGAGAGTCCCCTGCCCATCCCGCCAGTGAGGCATCCAGGCAAGGGCCACAAGCTTCACGGCAATGTTGGCTTTGGTGGGTTTGATGGAGATCGTGTCGAGTTTTTCGTTCAACGGGTCGGTCGCCGCGGCCAACGCATCACTTTCGGACTTGAATTCGGCTTCCAGTTCGGCGAGCTGTTGTTGAAGGGCCGCGACGTTCTCTTCTGCCACGCTGACATCTTTCGACTCTTTCATGACCCGACCTGCACTCCGGACCGCTGTCGTGGCGCGTCCGATGTTCGAAACGCTGATGGTCTTCCGCCCGAGAAAGGCTCCGAGGATAGAGGCCCCGACCGAAATCGCCGCCTGCACTTGGCTGGAACGAGACTCCGCCTCCTGCTTTGCCTTAGCAAGTTCCGCACGTCTGATGCGATCTTGCAGCGTGGCCATCTTCGACGCGTATTTCTGGCGAAGGGCTTCAGCCCCTTTGTCGCGTTGTTCCCGCCCTGTTTGCTGCAACCGCACTCTAAAGTCCCGCTCAGACTCGCCCGGACTCGAGACTTCCTTGGTGCTGGGGCTCTTGAACAACTCTACTTTTTGCGTCCTGAACAGCCAACCGGCGAAATCCTTGTTCCAATCCGAGTAACTCTTCGCCTTACCCGCGCTTGCCGGTAGTGCAAGAAACTGAGCACCCTCCTCTGGCTCCCGTTCAAGGTCACCCAAAGCCACTTCTGCCGACGTCGACTGGTCCCAATCAACCGCCACGGGACCGTCAACCACAGGCGCGACGACGGTCACCTCCTGAGTCATGTCGATGCCGCTCTTCGAATCGGAGAACCGGACCTGTGCCGAACCAAGCAACATCGGGACGTACACTAACTCACTCCGTTCCGAGTTCGAACCACGAAGCGGTACGAAGTGCTGTGGCACATCCGGAGGCAGCATGGGACGTGCTCTCCCGCTTGGACCGCTCGCAACTTTGGCGGTTGGAGCAGCCGTTGCCGTAGAAGAATGGGTGTCACGCAGCGGATCCATCAGGGTCTTAATCTGCGTCCGTGTGAGCGGCCCACGGAGGTACGACAGACACCAACGGGTTTCAAAGACGACCGGTTCATCCTCATGCACATTGTTCATGAGAAAGATGCGATTTCCCAGTCCTGCCAGCGTTTGCTCCATCTGACCACGATCAAATTTCTGCCCAGCGCTGCTCGAAGCCCCTTCCAGCCCCTCCAATACACGGGCTTTGTCTCGCTCGGTCTGCAACCGCCCGATAAACCAGGTGCCGGTGTTGGCCAGCCCCTTGTAATCGAGGTCGACAGGGTTCTGCGTGGCGAGCACGACTCCGAGACCGAACGCGCGCGCCTGCTTCAGTAACGTCAAAAGTGGCAACTTCGAAGGCGGGTTGGAGACCGGCGGGAAATATCCGAAGATCTCATCCATATACAGGATCGCGCGAAGGCTCGTTGTACCTGATTGTGCCCTCATCCATCCGACCATCTGACTCAGTAGCAACGTCACAAAAAACATGCGCTCAGCATCGTTCAAGTGCGCGATGGAAAAGATCGCATGACGCGGTTTGCCCGCTGACGTATACATCAGCGACTGAATATCGAGCGCCTCCCCCTCGAGCCAGGCTTGAAACCCTGGCGCAGCCAGCAGATTGTTCAGTTTCATAGCTAGCGCAAACCGATCTTTCGAAGGAAAGAACGAATCCACATCCATGACACCGATCTTCGATACCGGCGGTGATTGAATCGCATGGATCAATCCGGCAAGATCAAGATGTTCTTCCTTCTTCCAAGTCTGGTCGAGGATCGTGGACAAGAGAATGTGTTCGCGGCTCTGAATCGGATCGGCCTCGATGCCGAGCAAGCCGAGCAGACTCGTGACGGTCGTGCTGATCCGCTCACGCAGCAACTCCGCATCTTCACGCACATCGGCAGCCGGCGCGGCAAACGACTTGAGGATGGAGACCGGCAAGCCCGCGTTGCTACCAGGTGTGTAGATCGCCACATCCGCGGCATTCCGCAGCCGCTGAATCCGCGCACCATCCTGTTGCCAACCAGCCAAGCCTTTAGCCCATAATTCCGCTTGGCCCTTGGCGTAGTCGGCTGGTGACAAGCCTTTCTTGCGCGCATCGTCTTCGTTAATCCAGGGCTGGAAATCCTCGCCGTTGAGACTGGGGAACGTCAGCATCAAATTGCCAAGGTCTCCTTTGGGATCGATGATGATGGCTGGAATATTGTCGATCGCCGCCTCTTCCAGCAAAGCCAAACAAAGGCCCGTCTTGCCGCTGCCGGTCATGCCGACACAGACCGCGTGCGTCACCAGATCTTTCGAGTCGTAGAGGAGCCATCCCGGCTTGGCCTGCTTGGTGGCAAGATCATAGGGGCGTCCCATATAAAAGACGCCAAGCTTTTCGAAATTCTCTGCAGTGGATGGGGTGGCCGGAGCTGAGGCTATAGATTTCTTCGCAGCACTCTCCGGTTTAGCACTTGAATCGGTCTTCTTTGCTTTCGGCATACCGATGTCCCCTTTCATTCAACGGTCAGAATGAAGTTTTCGGTATTGTAGTAAGCTGGAGGATGAGCTGCAAGCGGGTGTGGAACGATCTGACCAGCCAGAAGGATTATGACGCTATGTCCGACCTAGGACTAACGTTGGAACTCAGCGAAATCTCTTGCGACTCAAAAAGCGAGATGGCGATGGAACCTCAGCGACCATCTCCATTCTTTGAAGATCACGAACACCGCCACCACGATCAGCGCGAATCCCACCATATAATTCCACTTCATCGCTTCTTCAGGTAGACGACCGAGAACATTGAGAAGACGACCAGCGTGATAACTTCTTGAATCGTCGTAAGCTGTGCCGCCGTAAACTGACCATGGCCGATCCGATTGGCCGGCACTTGGAAGCAGTATTCGACAAAGGCGATCCCCCAACTTGCCAGAATTACCGTGAACAGGGGAGAGTCCTTGAACTGCAGATGCCCATACCACTTCGAAATTGGGGTGGAAGATAAGGACGGGCACCGCAATCATACATTCACAATTCCTCTGGCCACTTTGCTTTCTCCAAACACTCAAGGCGCATGTTTGTCAGAATGTTTTCAGTTGTTTCAAGCAGAACAGCTCTGGTGATTGCATGATTATCCTCGTAGCGGATGCCACCACCAACCTGATGAGGTTTATCAACCAAGGGAAAACGAACACCGTGGACTGCACGACAACGCAAATAACGATAGAGCATTTCACAAAGCGAGAAGCGTGGTAGATGTTCACGGAGATTCCTTCCGTCAAAGCGTGGAAATGGCCTCTGCTCCACGCAGGTCAGAAAATCCTGCTGTGAAATGTACCGTATGCCATTCTTGATTTGAACTTCGTCACCATAGGCATCGACAATAGCTTTCGAGATTTCTTCATGATTTTTTAGCTTTAGGTAGCCTTTATGACTCTGAAATTGCGACCGTGGCCATTGAAGAAAGAAAAGGAGATCTATTTGTTCGTAAAAGTCTTTCTTCCCGGAATATTCGCGCACAACTCTTTTATAAGCTTTGTTATCTTCTTTCTCGCCTGGATATCGGAGTGATCCCAAGGCCCCAATATAACAACTGAGTACCAAGATGGCCTCAAGGTAGTATTTGGAGTCGGCCATCAACATCTTGACCCTAGCAAGATCATCTTGCCACCCCTCGAAGTAAGCCATGATGGTCTCACACTTTTCAGTCAAGCCAGATCACCTCTCGGAATCCAGTATCATATAGCCCCAGGGCACATGCTCATGTGACTGAAGGCCACCAGCGCTTTCAGCCGCCTCGCCCATCTTTTCTCCAGGGGTGGAGGGGATGGATCTTTCGGAAGTCGCCATAGCGGGTTTCGGTAGATCTAGCCAAAACTGCCGCGGGCGACGGCATGCGATTCTTATCGCGCCTTACAGTCGCACGAGGCTAAGAGTATCGATTCGGCTGCCGTTATGACTCATCGCATTATGGCGACGCACGAAAGATCCACCCTCCACCCCTTCTTCCTTCATCGCATTACGGCGAAGCCGGAGCTACTCATTCCTTCCGCCCTCCCCGACCTTCCCCACCTCCACATCCATCTCACCTCCCGGCTGATCGCAAGGTTATACGTCGGCTAAATGAAAGGTTATATACCGGCTGATTGAAAGGGCAGGTCTCAGCGTGGACAGGCACCCTTCGACAGGCTCAGGGAGCCAGTCCCCTACAGCCCTGCTTCCTTGAGCACCTGTCCCGTATACGACCGCTTCGCTTTGGCAATTTCTTTCGGCGACCCCTCCGCCACAATTTCTCCGCCGCGATCCCCGCCTTCGGGACCGAGGTCGATAATCCAATCGGCATTCTTGATGACATCGAGATTGTGTTCGATCACCAGCACCGTATTGCCGGCTTCGACGAGTCGATCCAGCACATCGAGCAATCGTTGCACATCGGCAAAATGCAGACCGGTGGTCGGTTCATCGAGGATGTACATCGTGCGCCCGGTCGCGCGCTTGGAGAGTTCGCGTGAGAGCTTCACCCGCTGCGCTTCGCCGCCGGAGAGTGTCGTCGCCGATTGACCGAGCTTCACATAATGCAAACCAACATCATGCAACGTCTGGAGCTTCGTTTTAATTAATGGGATATGTTCAAAGAATTCCAACGCGTCGTCCACGGTCATATTCAGCACATCGGCGATGCTCTTGCCCTTATGAAGGATCTCGAGAGTTTCGCGGTTGTAGCGTTGACCCTTGCAGACTTCGCACGTCACATAGACATCCGGAAGGAAATGCATCTCGATCTTGATAAGGCCATCGCCCTGGCAAGCCTCACAGCGCCCACCTTTCACGTTGAAGCTGTACCGTCCCGGCTTATAGCCGCGGACACGCGACTCCGGCAGATTGGAATAAAGATCGCGGATGTACCCGAAGAGTCCGGTATAGGTCGCGGGATTGGAACGTGGTGTGCGCCCAATCGGCGATTGATCGATGTCGATCACTTTGTCGAGTGCATCGACACCTCTCATGTCCTTGCAGCCATCGATTTTCGGTTTCTTGTGATAGAGCAGTTGCGAGAGGGAATGGAACAGCACCTCCAGCACCAGTGTGCTCTTGCCTGATCCGGAGACCCCCGTCACACAGGTGAAGAGTCCCAGCGGAATACGCGCGGTCACGTTTTTCAGATTATGCTTCTGAGCCCCAACCACCGAGAGTGTCCCCCTCGGCTTCCGCTGTCGCAGCGGTACGGACACAGTCTGAATGCCGCGCAAGTATTGGCCCGTCAACGAATTGGGGTCGCCCATCACGTGCTGCGGCGTCCCCTGCGCGATGACATGCCCCCCTTGAGAGCCGGCTCCCGGCCCCATGTCGAGAATGTGATCCGCTGCCTGCATCGTCTCGGCATCGTGTTCAACCACAACCACCGTGTTGCCGAGATCACGCAATCGCAATAATGTCTGGAGCAATCGCCGGTTATCCCGCTGATGGAGTCCAATGGACGGTTCGTCCAGGATGTACAACACCCCGACCAGCCCAGACCCAATCTGTGTCGCCAAACGAATCCGTTGCCCCTCGCCGCCGGACAGCGTTGCCGCCGCCCGATCGAGCGTCAGGTAGTCCAGGCCGACATTGACGAGAAACCCGAGGCGCTCACGAATTTCTTTCAAGATCCGATGGGCAATCACGAGCTCACGGTCGGAGAATTTAAGGGAGTGGAAAAAGTCTGCCGCCGTACGGACTGAGAGGCTGGTCACCTCGGCGATCGACTTCTTCGCTAATTTAATCGACAAGCTTTCCGGCCTGAGCCGCGCTCCGTGACAAACGTCGCAGGACTCCAGCAGGGTGAAATCCTCTTCTTCGGGACAGCCTGGCGTGACGGCATAGCCGATGCCGTCACAGGCCGGACAGGCGCCGTGCGGGCTATTGAAGGAAAACACCCGCGGCGTCACTTCGGGATAACTGACACCGCACTTGATGCAAGCCAGCCGGTCGCTGTACAGCTTGGTCTGTCCATCCTCCGTCAAAACTCCGACCAACCCACCGGTCAGCTTGACCGACGTCTCCACGGAATCTGCCAGTCGCCGCATGAGCGCATCACCGGCTTTTATGACCAGTCGATCGACGATGATCTCGATCGTGTGCTTTTTCTGCTTGTCGAGCGTGATGTCTTCGCCCAGATCTACGATCTTGCCGTCGACGCGAGCACGGACATACCCCGCCTTGCGCATCTCAAGCAGTTCTTTTCGATATTCACCCTTTCGCCCACGTACGATCGGCGCCAGAATCTGGAACTTCTCCCCTTCCGGCAACGAGGCAATGGCATCGACCATCTGCTGCACGGTCTGCGCGGCAATTTCTTCTCCGCATTGGAAGCAATAGGGATGTCCAACCCGGGCAAAGAGGAGCCGGAGATAGTCATAGATTTCCGTAACCGTGCCGACGGTGGAACGAGGATTGTGGCTGGTGCTCTTCTGCTCGATGGAGATCGCTGGAGACAGGCCTTCAATCGAATCGACATCCGGCTTGCCCATCTGTTCGAGGAACTGTCGCGCATAGGCCGAGAGCGATTCGACATAGCGCCTCTGCCCTTCTGCATAGATCGTATCGAATGCGAGCGACGACTTTCCGGACCCGCTCAAGCCGGTGATGACCACCAGCTTGTCGCGGGGAATTTCCACATCGATGTTCTTGAGATTGTGCTCGCGCGCGCCCTTGATGACGATGGAGTTTCCCATAGGGGCGGGATTATAGCATGCGATGAAATCAGATCGGCGAGGGTTAAGATCGCTTGCGGGATCTGCGGCGGGGTCCATCCAGCGCTTCGCCCCAGCGGATCAGAAAGGCCGTCACAAACTCGTGTTCGTCCGCAGGCGGTACCGCCAGGCGAGCCAAGGCAAACGCGACTGCCAACGCGATATGATAGCCCTCCGAACGTGACGCGACAGCACGGCGATAGGCAGGATGTGCGTCGTTGACGACGACGGTGGATTCAACAAGGCGGCCGAGGTCCGGATCTCCTTGACATGATTCGAACCGGATGCTGAGCCCGTAGTGACCCGGCCGCGACCGTCCTCTTGGTCCCGGAACGACCGCGACTCCGGGCGGTGATTCCGCCTGAGGATTCGCCTCTCCTTGCGTTGTTTCGCCCGGCTGCGGGGATTTGTCAGGATCCTGGGCTGCCTCCGGAGGAGTCACCACATCCTCGACGGCTTCCGTACCGCTCAAGACCGACGCAGCGAGAAAGCCCTGTCCGTTCTCCGTCGAATTGGATTGTCCGATGGGCAATCGCTTCTGCCCGCCGGCTCGTCGCTCGACTAACGAAGCCAACAGCGGAAACTCTTCGGCCAGATCCACTAAAACCGTTTCCAGATCGCGCTCCATCGGCCGCACCGCTCGACGACCGGCTCTATCTCCGGATTCCCGGATATCTCCCCAATGGGCCAGCTGCTGTGAGACGGCTTCTTGGATCGCCTTGCGATACCCCAGGTACAACGCGCCCCTCGCGCCGACGCGAACAAAGTCTCCTTTGTTCAGGGTAAGCGCCGCGGCCAGCGCCGGAGCTTCAATCATTCCGGCCATTCGATCCGGTGTGGCCGGTGTAATCCCCAGCCAGTCCCATCCGCGCTTGATGACTTTGCCGAACGTGCTGATCGCCATACCCCGCTGGTCGTCCGGAAATGGAGACTCGCGTCGCGCCAAATAACCGACTGCCGCCGGCTTGCGCTTGCGCGCCAGGCAGACTGCGAGCCTCGACACCTCCGCACCGTGGATCTGCTGACGCTCCACCACTCGGCCATTGACCTCAAACCGGAAGCCCTTCGGATAATGCGCTGTAAGCATCTCGTCAAACTCAGGCTCCAGCAGCGGCTGATACTGTCGGCGCAAGACCCCTTCGAGATACCCCTCGTCCAGGAGCGGCGAGAGCGCGTTATGCAGCTTCAGTTGTACCGCCGTACCATGATCAACCACCAAACCCAACGGTGGAATCCACTTCCACGGTGCCTTGTGGCGTCCAGCCAAGTGCCAGCGGCTTGCCACGTGTTCTTTGCCGCGTCTCGTTTCGGTGATGACGTCTTCGCAGACGAGCAGGCCCAGCTTGATCCCGACTCCGGCGAACCCGATGCCGTGGCCGCGTGCCTTCGTGCTGGAGGCCAGATCATGGTACCGAACGAGATCCCGCCGCCTCATGCCCGATCCATCGTCCACAATTGTCAAGGTCGACGCCGCTGGGTGGGCCGTGACTCGGAGACAAGTGGCACCGGAATCCAGCGAATTGGCGACCACTTCAGTCAAAATGGTTTCTTCGAGCGCGCCCGGATAGGCGTCGCGCAGGTCTTCGAGCAAGTGGTGGAGATCAACGCGCGTTTCGCCCATGGTGCCTCAATTTCTCATGACACATTTTCCCCATCAGCATGGGCCACCTATGTGAGGATGTGCCGGTCCCGCTCAAGCCCGTGATCATCACCAGTATTGTCACATGGAATCTCCACGTCGATGTTCGTGAGATGGTGCTCCCGCGCCTTTGACGATGGGATCGCCTATAGGCCCGGGATTATAGCATCGGCGCCTCATTCTTGACAGCGTCCTACCATACGTCTAGTATACGTACGGTATCGAGAGGAGACTCTATGCCTAAGACAGCTTTAAAAAAAGAAAAGTGGACGCTCTCATTCGATCCGGCGCTGAAAAGCGTCGTCGTCAAGGCCGCCAAGCGGAGAGGCGTCTATCCGGTGACCTTGCTCGAAGGTCTCGTGAGGGAGAAGTTCAGCCCATACGGGCATACTGATGTCGACGACAGCGCCGCCTATGTGAGCGCGCTGCGAAAGCAGGGACGCAAGCAGTCTGACGAGGCGTTTCTCGACGAGATCGCAGCATGGCAAAAATCTCACTCCTCCTAGATACGGACATTTTCATCGATTATTTCAACACCGGTAGGTTCCACGCATTGTTCGATTCCAGCCGTTTCACTGTCTACTACTCGATCATCACCAAAAAAGAACTGCTCACCAAACCAGGGCTTCGTGACAACGAACGCACCGCAATCTTGGCCGAATTAACTCGCTGTAGACTCATCGCGCTCACAGAGTCGATCGCCGCCCGATACTCCGACCTTCGCCGCCGCTACCCTTCCCTCGAACAGAGCGATGCCCTGATTGCCGCCACCGCCCTCGTCAAACGACTGCCGTTGCTGACCCGAAACAGACGCCATTTTCGCATGGTCACCGAGCTGACGTTATTCGGAGCATGACGCCACCTTCCCCTCAACAATCAAGACCGCCGTATCGAGCGATCGGATGGAATCTCGATATCGACGTTCTTGCGGTTGTACGCTACCCTTTCACGGTGAGTGAGTGTTATTTCAGGAGGAGGAGCAGCCGTCTGTAGCCTACCCTCAGCCTCCCACCAGGTCCTCGACCGCCTGCCCCGCTTCCGAAGGGTGGAACTTCCTTGATTGAACTTTTCTTGCGAGGAGACGTGAGGCCTTTCTTCTCGAGCCATTCCTCCATTTTCACCCGTTCTTGCTGAAACTCCGACGAGACGGTGCTGAGAAAGACATGGAATTTGGCAGGGGAAGACATCGCGCAGACACCCAGATGAGGGCGGAGTTTGTTTGGAAGCCGCAGGGCTCTAGCCGATGGCGTCGTATGTGGCTACCTTGACAAAGCAAGAAACCGGGTGCTACCACGATCAAATGGTGAAAACCGAGCGCCCTCATTTAGCGCGGGACTCCCAAGCCCCGGCAAAGGTGGTCTCCACGTGGTCCGGGCAAGCGCGTGAAGATGCCGTCCAACGGATGTTCACCTCCATTGCGGGCACCTACGATCTCAACAACACCCTCTTGAGTTTTGGCCTCCATTACTATTGGAAAAAAATCACGGCTTCGTTTATCGCCCCCGTCGGACGGGGAACCGCCCTTGATGTCGGAGCCGGAACCGCCGATCTCGCGCTGCTCGTGGAATCTCGGATGGGGCCCAAGGGGCGTGTGATTGCATCAGATTTGAATCATGCGATGCTGGCGAAGGGCCTCAGGAAGGTCAGCAAGCAACGACTCTCTGAGAAAATTACCTGCCTCCAGGCCAGCGCCGAGCATTTAGGATTTGGCGATAATACGTTTGATGCGGTGACGACGGGGTTTTGCATGCGCAATGTCGGGGATTTACCCCAAGCCATACAGGAAATCCGCCGGGTCATGAAACCAGGCGGTCGCTTTGTGTGCTTAGAGTTCTCGCGCCCGGTGTTCGGCTGGTTGCGGGCACTATATGATTGGTATTCCTTTAAACTGTTACCTTGGATCGGGACGATCGTCGCTCGTGATCGCACCGGCGTCTATGAATACCTCCCTGCTTCGATTCGAACGTTTCCCGATCAAGAGCGGTTGTGCCAAGTTTTGCGCGATGCAGGATTTCGTCAGGTGTCATATAAGAATCTCAGTGGCGGTATCGTCGCGATTCATGTTGCAACGAAATAACCGTAGATGCCCATAAGGTCGCGCGTCATTACGCCTGACGGTCATCGACTTTCAGGTTCGACGAGTGTAGGACTATGCAATCGATTCTCTACATTTTTCTCCCCTGCAAGAAAGTCTATCCGATTGGGGTGACCTACATAGCCGACTTTATCCATCGGCGGAAACCGGACGTCCGCCAGCGGATTCTCGACCTGTCCCTATTCCCGCTTGGGCAACGACGCCAGGCCATCCTCGACGTGGCCACAGAGTTCATGCCGAATCTAGTATGTTTCTCTTGGCGAGACATTCAGATCTTTTCACCGCATGAAGGTGACTCGTCCTTAGAGCATGCCTTCAATTTCTACTTTGCCAGCAACCCGCTCAAGCGAATCACCGCGTCATTCGCCGGCGTCAAGCAGCTCTATCGCTACTACAACCACATCAATACGATCCTGTCCTACCCTGCGTTGGTCCGCAAGGAGTTCCCCAGAGCTCAGATGATGATCGGTGGCGGGGCGTTTACGGCCTTTGCCGATCAGTTGATCGAAAAGCTTCCTGAAGGGACGATTGGGATCCTCGGCGAAGGGGAAGACGCAATTCTCAAAGTCATCGAAGGTCGCTCGATCGAGGATGAACGGTATATTGTCAAAGAAGGAAACCAAGTTCGGAAGGGGCGGCAGGCATCTCCGGCACTTCTTGAATCATGGCCGGTGGATCTCCCTTATCTGACCTCGATTTTTCCACAATATAAGGAATATGCAGGCGAATCCATCGGGGTCCAGTCCAAACGAGGATGCCCCTATGACTGCGCTTTTTGCCTCTACCCCTACATAGAAGGTAAGCGGGTACGCTACCGGCCGCCTGAAACGGTCGTGAAGGACATCGCTCAGCATTATCATCAATGGGGTACCCGTCGATTCTGGTTCACGGATGCGCAGTTCATTACGGGGAAAGAAGCTTACCCGCAATGCACGGAAATCCTTGAGCGAATCCTGGCGGAGGAACTCGACATCGAATGGTCCGGCTATATTCGAACGTCGTTGATCACCTCGGAGCTCGCCAAATTGATGGTGCGGTCGGGCGTCGGCGATCTTGAGGTGGCCATCACATCCGGCTCACAAGAAGTGCTGAATAATCTGCACATGGGATTCAAGCTCGAACGACTCTACGACGGCTGTCGCTATCTGGCCGAGGCTGGATTTAAGGGCAAGGTCATTCTGAACTACTCCCTGAATAGCCCCAAGGAAACAGAAGAGAGCCTGCTGCAAAGCGTGGAATCATACAAGATGGTGGCGTCGATCCTCGGTGAAGAGCGTGTTTTCCCATTGATGTTCTTCCTCGGTATCCAGCCCAATACCGATCTGGAGCAGCGACTGTTAGAAGAAGGCTACTTATCCGCAGGCTATAATCCCTTGATGCTGACACCGACCAGCATCAGGAAATTACTCTATAACCCTGCGCCACTGAACAAGATTATCGCCAAGGCATGTCTTCGAGCATGGGAGCGAAAGCAGGGCAGCAGTGATCCCCGTCGATGGACCGGCTCACTCTCTCAGTCGACCAACCCATCATCGACCTATGCTGACCAGAACCTCAGTCGAGGAATTGAAGGCAACTCTGGTCGAGATGCTCTCTTATCGCTGGAAGAGATTATTGCTTCGCGCCGACCGGCTTCATCCCCTTCGCAGGCAACCGAGCCAAGAACTAGCTCAGCCGGATGATGGCTCTTCGACCATCTCGTGCCTGAATTCTTGAGATCGTTGCCTCTCTTACCACGCTCCGACGCCTTGCATTCCAGTTTCAGCCAGTGCTATCATCGACTCTCTTTTGGTGTCGCTTTTATACGTCAATCGTTTTGTTTTTCATATAATTACGGCCATTGGCCGTTATCTTGTTCGCGCCTTAAGGAGGCGCCCTGATGTATAAGACTATCTACATTCCGGTCGATAATTCCGACCATTCCAATACAGCGGTAGACGTTGGTGTCCACTTGGCGAAGGCCTTCGGCTCTAAGATCGTGGGAAGCCATGTCTATGCGGCCAAAATGCATGACAAGCGATTTAAGCAGATGGAAGCCGGCTTGCCCGAGGAATACCACGATGAAAAGGAACTTGATCGTCAGCGACAGATTCACGACTCGCTGATTACACGTGGATTACAAATCATCACCGACTCCTACCTTGACTATGTTGATAAAAAGTGCAATGAGGCCAACCTTCCGATAGAACGGCGATCGCTCGAGGGGCGAAATTGGAAAGTGCTGGCTGAAGACATCAACACCAACGGGTACGACCTGGTCATCATGGGAGCCTTGGGAGTCGGCGCGGTCAAAGACAGCGTGATCGGCAGTAATACCGAACGTGTCGTCCGACGAGTCCGTAACTCTGACATGTTGATTATCAAGAGTATTCAGCCGCTGACGGGTGGCAGAATCGTGGTGGCGGTCGACGGAAGTCCTTATTCCTTCGGCGGGCTGATGACCGGGCTTGCTCTCGGCAAAGCCTTTAATATGCCGGTCGAGGCGATCTCAGCCTTCGATCCTTATTTCCATTATGCCGCCTTCCACAGCATTTCCGGAGTGCTCAACGAAGAGGCCGGCAAGGTGTTCCGGTTCAAAGAACAGGAAAAACTGCACGAAGAGATTATCGATAGTGGCTTGGCGAAGATCTACCAATCTCACCTAGACATCTCTCGTGAAATCGCCCAAGCCGAACAAACCGATGTCAAAACAACCCTACTCGACGGCAAAGCGTTCGAGAAAATTATTCAGTACGTCCGCAAGGATGTCCCTGCGCTCTTAATCGTGGGACGCATCGGCGTCCATAGCGATGAGGATATGGATGTCGGCAGCAACACTGAAAATCTACTCAGAAGCGCCCCTTGCAATGTGCTGGTCTCCAACCGCAAATATGTGCCGCCGATCGATACTCAAGCGGAATACACGATCGCCTGGACGGAAGAAGCGCTGAGACGGATGGAAAAGATCCCAGTTTTTGCTCGAGGAGTTGCCAAAACAGCGATTCATCGATATGCCATAGAAAAAGGGCATACCATCATCAGTAACACCGTTGTGGATTCGGCAGTCGGGCATATTCTTCCAAAAGGTGCGATGGAAGCCATGCGCGCGCTCGGTGGAAATCTGGATGCGGCAGGTGTCGACCGAGACAGAATGCAGGCCGATGAAGCCGTGACCAAAGATCTCATGGGGCCGACATTGAGCGGGATCATGACGCAGATTGTGGAAGAAAAACCGAAACAGATCGATGCGGGCACTCAAGCCTATCTGGACCGTATGGGTCAAAAATATTTCGTCTGTGATGGATGCGGCTACATCGGGAAGGGCGAGACCCCGGTTCGATGTCCGGTTTGCAGCGCAGACGGGACTAAGTTCAAGCAAGTCGACAAGAAGATTTTTGAAGTAGCGGCGACATCTGAAGGTGAACTGGAGACGGATGTCGCATACGATGACGTGCCGATGCAATGGACCAAGGATGCAAAAGAGGCGATCCGCGCCGTGCCGGCCGGCTTCCAGCGACGACGAGCCAAAGCGAGAATTGAAAAGAGTGCGCGTAAGTTGGGCATGACAACGATCACGCTCGAGTATGCCGCCCCGATGATTAAGGAAGCCGCGGCAGAAGACTACACCCCTATTTTTTCCAATAAGGGCACCGGCACGCCAGCGGTGGCGGACGCTTCGCTTGAATCCACGAAAACGGGTGGAAATGGTTCAAACGGGCAAGCCGAAGCCGCTTCACCTTATAGTTGGACGGATGAAGCACAGGCCAGATTGGATCGGGCTCCTGAAGGGTTCATGCGCGATTGCACCAAAGCGCTGATTCTCAAGCACGCTGAAAAGATTGGAGCGACCGTGATCACAATCGAGGTCGCCGATGAAGGCATCGAGCAGGCAAAGGGGTACATGGCGGAAGCCATGAAGACCGGCAATCTCAAAGATATGATCACCGACCTCACAGGTAAATCCAGCAGGTAGTCACCCAATCCTGGGTGATGATCAACACCATATTAGCTATAACCAATAGACTGACGACTCAGAACTCAACGCTCAACCCTGGCTACTACACCTCATGGGCAAATCCCTACCCATTTTCAACGGCTCTACAGTCCCTGGCGCACTAGGAGCATTTCAACAACACATTACGCAGCTCCTGAGTCCCAGTCCGAAATCGGACAGCCCTGTCGACGGACGAACCGTCGACGACTTCAAGCCTTATCTCGTCGCCCTGAACTTAACGAAACGTTGCAACCTCAAATGTCACCACTGTTACCTCGATGCAACGACGAAAGCAGCAGGGGGAGATGACGAGCTCAATACGGAAGAATGCTATCGTCTGATCGAGCAAATTGCGGAAGTCAACAAAGGCTGCCTGCTGGTCATCACAGGTGGTGAACCACTCGTCCGGCCCGACATTCTCGACATTGCTCGTTATGCCGTCAAACTTGGCTTTATGGTGGTCTTCGGTACCAACGGCATGCTGATCAACGACCAACTAGCCAAGACCCTTGTGGAAATTGGCGTGATGGGCGTTGGCATCAGTATTGATTCTTTGCAAGCAGCCAAACATGATGCCTTCAGAGGCGTACCGGGAGCTTGGGAAGCGGCGATCGCAGGCATCGAAGCAAGTAAACGAAATGGACTCCAGTTCCAAGTACACTTCAGCGCACAGCCGATGAACTACCAGGAACTCCCAGAGGTTATCGATTGGGCACATCAGCTCGGTGCTCGCGTCTTGAACGTTTTTTTCATGGTGTGCACGGGACGAGGAGAAGAGTTGACCGACATTACGCCTGCCCAGTACGAAGAAGTATTGGGCTATCTGGTTGAATGCCAAGACAATTACAAAGGGATGTTGGTTCGTGCTCGCTGTGCCCCGCACTTTAAACGACTGGCCTATGAAAAGGACCCCAACTCTCCAATTACCAAGGCCACTGGGTATATGGGGGGAGGTTGCCTTGCAGGCACGAACTACGCCCGCGTGACACCCAATGGGGAATTGACCCCCTGCCCCTACATGCCGCTCTCTGCAGGGAATGTACGCCAGCACAGCTTTGTCGATCTCTGGGAGCAGTCGGACGTCTTTAATTCATTCAGGTATCCCCAGCTCAAAGGGAAATGCGGAGACTGCGAATACAGCGACATCTGTGGCGGCTGTCGCGCTCGCCCCTATGTCGACCATGGGGACTGGCTGGATGAAGATCAGTGGTGTCTCTACACGCCCAAGGGTGGTGAGAAAATTAAAGTCGCCTTCAATGTAGCGGAAGAATCAGACATTGCCTGGGATGAGGCGTCTGCGCTCAGATTGAGTCGGATCCCCTATTTCCTGCGCGCGATGGTAAAAAATGGTGTGGAGAAGCATGCCCGTGAAAATAGCCTCCCTCTTATTACCATAGAATTGATGGATGAGCTGCGCAAGAAACGCTTTGGCAACGACATGCCCATCTTCAAGCCTCATACAGAGTAATTCCAACCGGAAACCGAATGTCTTTGTCGACCATCCAGCATTTTTCCCACTGTCTTCGGTACTAACGTCATGGATACTGCTCAGAGCATTTCCACCGATCTCAATATCCTTATTCCGATCGTCAACCACTGGCTTCATCTCCTCTCAGCAGTCATTTGGATCGGAGGCTTGGCCTTTCTTGTCATGGCAGTCGCTCCAGGGCTGAAGAAAGCCGTTCCAAAGGATCAGATCAAGCCCATCACAGACATTTTCTATCAGCACTACAAAAAGGTCGCCGGCATTCTCCTGATCGTGTTGCTGTTCACCGGCGGTGTGAATCTCCACTACGTCAATCAAGTCATTACTTCGCAAACTGGGAACGGAGTCCAGCACCACTCCAAGTACCTCATGGTCTTCATGATTAAGCTGCTGCTCGTGCTGGGGCTTCTCACTCTGTTCCTCTACACAGTCATTTTTAAGGCAGATGATGAGGCCGATGAGGGAGAGTCCTATGAGGCCATCCCATTCCAGCGCGCCGCCCTTTGGATGGGATTCTTCATCATCCTCTGCGCCGCCGCCATGAAGCACCTGCATCAATAAGGAAGGAACCGCTGCGGCGCACAGCACTGCCTGCGCACCGTGCGTATGACACAACCCTTGTCTTGGTTGAATCCGGAGGCCTACAGACCCGCTGACAGTGCATCACTTGGATCGATTCAAACCGAGAGCTCGCTTGAAGACCGTGGCGAAGCCGAAATAGCCGAAAGAATCTTTAAGGTTCGAATAGAGCCGCTTGACCGTACCCATCTCTGGATTGGTGACGTACTCCATCGTCAAGGCAATCCGCTCTTCCCCCTCGCCGAGTGGCGTGACGGCATGCCAAAGCTTGTCACCGTTGAAAATCACCATATCTCCAGGCTCCGTCACCAGTTCAAGATGCCGTGGCTGCTTGCTTGGATGGTCCTTAAACAGTTCACACACCAGCTTGCACTGGGTCGATCGATCGACAAGGCCCATAAGAATCGTATACCGAGCGCCTTTGTAATACGACGTATCGTAGTGAAAGCCGATGTGGTCACCCGGTTCAGTATAGTAGTATAGTGCACAAGAATGCGGATCGTCGTCAGGACAGAACGTCACCTTCGCTTCGACAAGCCGGTTTAAGAATTCTCTGAAGGATTGCGCGCGGTAGAGTTGGAGAAAGAGTGGAGCCTTCTCCTGAACCATGTAATAACTGACGCTTCCGCCTTTTTTATGCCCAGGAATGTAATTGCGATTGAGCTCTGCCTTAACGCTCTGGGCCTGCGGAACAAACATTTCTTCCACAAAGGAACGAGGCAAGAACTGTTTGATAACCAAGAACTCGTTTTGCTCCCAATACTCCTGGTGGAGTCGGCCAAAATCCAACCCCGTCACGGCCCGGTCAACGGCTTCCGTCACCGTGCTCGCTTGAACCGTCACCGCTCCGTTCATGCTCTGTCCCTGTTCTGCGCGTGACGCCCATCAATTCCAAGCTTAGCCGCGTGCCCAGGATGGGCGGAGCGCTGTCACGGCTCTCTACGAGCCGTTCAATACCGGAGCCCTCACCACTTCAGTATCAGGTGGTGCATTAAAGTCGAACACCTCATTACCCAATCCAAGATTAGGTTTCAGGTTTGAAAATTCGAAGACGGCCACATTGCCACTGATTTCATGAAGCGACACCGTGCGGATGAAATACGTCTTCGGAAAGACCTCGACCACAATCTTCTGAAGATTCTGGTTTGCTTCATGCTCCTTACCTTTGGGAGTCAGGGTAATAAGCGGAATGCCACCAACTCCACGTGCGGTCCCCATGGTGGGTTCGATTTCGAACGACTCATCTAGTTTGGCGGCCCCCTGCAGCAATTCTAATGGCGCTTTGGATGCGGCCATCTGCGTCAGTTTTCCTACCAGGACCTGTTTATGTTCCGGAACGTACACCTTGACGTCATCCTGGTTCACATAGATCTGCTCGCTCGCCGGATCAAGGTAGTCCCATCGCAAGCGGCCAGGCTTCTTAATGTACACCTTGCCGGACGACATGATAGGCCGATCAAATCCTTCAATCTTTGTTTTTTGCGAGAAATCCGCTTGGAGATCCTTCGTTTTTTCGTACCGGGCTTGCAACTGCCTGACGACCTCACGGACTTCCCGAAAGGCCTTGTCCTCGACCTGGATGTCTCTGGCCCAGATCGGCCAGACCAGCACACCGATCCACAAAGCTGTGAGACCCCATCGTATCATGCTTCAGCTGCACCGACCGGGCCGCGTCGTCCAAGGACTTCCCGACGCCCATCTCGACCCGCCGCCCCCACAATCCCGTCCGACTCCATCTGTTCGATCATTCTCGCCGCCCTGGGATAACCAACTCGGAGCCGACGTTGAATCAGCGACGCCGACGCCTGTCCGGTTGACAACACCAGCTCTTTTGCCTGTTCATACACTTCGTCCTTCGCTTCTTCCTCTGCCGCCTCTTCCAATTTGAGCGACTGCAGCTCCTGATTGTAGACAGGGATGGCCTGTTCCTTCACAAACTCCACGACGGAACGGACATCGTCGTCTGACACAAAAGACCCATGCAGACGCGCTAGGCGACCGGTACCGGTGGCGAGATAGAGCATATCGCCTCGACCGAGCAATGCCTCAGCTCCATTCGCGTCCAGAATGGTGCGTGAGTCGGTCTTCGAAGACACTTGGAATGCGATTCGCGCCGGGAAATTTGCCTTGATCAGGCCGGTGAGCACGTCGACGGATGGACGCTGGGTAGCCAAGACTAAATGAATGCCTGAGGCCCGCGCCATCTGCGCGAGGCGAGCGATCTTATCTTCTACATCTTTTGGAGCCACCATCATCAAATCGGCTAGTTCGTCGATCATAACGACGATAAACGGCAGCGGTTCTGGTGGTGTCGGCTTCGGCTGCATACAGCCTCGCTCACCCTCGGCGAGCGAGCTTTCTCCGGCCGAGAGACGCTCATCCTCGGAGAGGAACTGGATGGGGACTTCACGCGGCTCGACTCCCTGCGCGTTATTTTCAGCAAACGCTTCGTGCAGACCGGCCACCTTGCGATTGTACGCATCGATGTTCCGCACACCAGCCTCTGCCAGTAATTTATACCGCCGTTCCATTTCAGCTACGACCCATCCGAGACCCCTCGCAGCAGACTTAGGATCCGTAATGACCGGTCGCAGTAAATGTGGAATTCCTTCGTACGATTGGAACTCCAGCATCTTCGGATCGATGAGCAAGAGCTTCACTTCACTGGGCTTTGCGGAAAATAAGATGCTCAGCAACATGGTATTCAGGCTGACGCTCTTGCCGGCCCCCGTCGCACCGGCGACTAACAGATGCGGCATGGTTTTCAGATCGGCCGTGATCGGAGCACCGAAAATATCCTTGCCCAAAGCCAGTGTCAGCCTTGATCGTGCCCGACGAAAGGTCTCGCTCATGACCACTTCTTTCATGGACACCGTCTCTCGCGACCTGTTCGGCACCTCGATCCCAACGACTGATTTCCCTGGAATCGGTGCAACAATACGAAGACTCGTGGCCTTGAGGGCTAATGCAAGGTCATCGGCCAAATTCACAATACGGGCTACTTTTGTGCCAGGTGCCGGCTCGAATTCATACATCGTCACGACCGGACCAGGCCTGACTTCCGTCACGGTCCCCTCGACACCAAAACTCGCCAATGCGCGCAACAGAACATCGGATTGGGCTTTAAGTTCGTCGTCCGACATTCGATCCAATGGTCCGGATGGATCACTTAACAGGAGTTCTGGATCAGGCAATCGATAGTCTTCGGAATCTGCCTGTGAAGCGACCACTTCCGGCTCAATCACGTCCTCCTCAACCGCAAGTGTGGACAGAGAGAATGGCTGAATGATCGGAGCGGCAGCAGGCGGGGACAGTTCTAACTCGTGCATACCCCCAGCAAAACGCTCCTCTTCCGCAGTGGTCTGGGCGAGCTTTGGTAATCTATTCTTCACCTTTCGATTGACGGCGTCCTTCTGAACCGGGGCCGATCGCTCAGGTATCATCGCGAACATCCCTTCACGGATGGCAGCCCAACGTTCCGGTATTCGACGGATGACTTCGGCCAAGGAGAGCGGTGTGGTCAGCAGGAGGGACACCAGGAATCCGGCGATAATCAGAATATGGGCTCCAGTTCCCGCAAAGACCGCACGGAGCCCTTCGGCAATCGTCTGACCAATGGCCCCGCCAGCCACCCCCCGGGAAATCATCCCACTGGTCAGGGTCGGAACCCCTGTGGTTTCTAGATGGAGGAACGCGCTCAGGAAGACGACTGCGGTGAGAGAGCTTGCTGCCGTTCGAAACCTGATGCTGACCGGTGTCTGAGAAAAGCAGCGGACCCCCAACCGGCCCAAAAGAAGAGGAAAGAGGTAGGCCGCGCCACCGATGGCGTAGAAGCAACCACCTGCCAACAATGCGCCAAAGGAACCAATGAGATTGCGCGGCGGATGCGTTGCCGGAGCTCCGCTCGCCACAAGCTCCGCCTCTCCAGGCACAAACGACAAGAGGCTCAACAACATGAGTAGACTCAACGCGATCAAGATCACGCCGATGACTTCACGCTGAATGTGAGAAGGCGGAGAAGGGGCTCGACGGGCTTCTCCCCGCCTCGCCGAGGTGGTAGCACCCATACCGCCAATGCTAACACAGGGTGAGGGTCATTTCAAACGAACACACATACCGATCACCTTCGTGTCCGCTGAACGAACCATGTTTCGGAGTTTCAAGACTGAGCAGTTGGTGACGTGTGGCGAATGATCTTGCCTTCCACCAGGTAGACCACCAGCTCTGCGATGTTGGTGGCATGATCGGCCACTCGTTCGAGAGACTTGGCGATAAAGCTTAATCGAATGGCGCGGGAGATGGTGTGGTGATTTTCCATCATGAACGAGAGGAGTTCACGAAACAACTGTTCCATGAGATCATCGACGAAATCATCATCAACGATCACTTTCCGGGCCAGCGTGGCATCCTCCTTGACGAAGGCATCGATACTTTCCTTCACCATCACTCGGGCGAGGCTCCCCATCCGTGGAATATCGATGTAGGGCTTGAGTTGAGGCTCTTCATTCAGCTCAATTGCCCGCTCACAGATACTCTCTGCCAGGTCGCTGATACGTTCCAGCTCAGTGGACAGTTTCATCGCCGTCGTCACCAACCGCAGATCCCGCGCCGCTGGTTGGTGGAGCGCCAACAACTCGATGCATGATTCGTCGATCTCGACATCCATTGCATTCACTTTGTGGTCCCGTTCAATCACCTCGCAAGCCAGAGCTGCGTCACGCGTGACCAGGGCGGTCAGTGCCTTGTCGATCTGATCTTCGGCCAGGCAGGCCATCCGAGCCAGCTTCGTCTTTAATTCCGCAAGTTCTTCGTCGAAATGTCGTTGTTGGACCATACGCTCACCCGAATCGTCCGGTAATGTAGTCTTCCGTCTGTTTCTTCGATGGATTCGTGAACAGTTGCTTCGTGCGACCAAACTCGACCAATTGTCCAAGGTACATGAATGCCGTCTGATCTGACACCCGTGCAGCTTGTTGCATATTGTGCGTCACGATGACGACCGTCAACTCTTTTTTCAACGAAAATAACAATTCTTCGATGACCGCAGTGGCGATCGGGTCAAGTGCAGAACAGGGCTCATCCATCAGGAGAACATCCGGCTTGACGGCGAGGGCCCGTGCGATACAGAGCCGTTGCTGCTGACCGCCGGACAAGCCGAGGGCGCTCTTGTGCAATCGGTCCTTCACTTCTTCCCATAAGCCGGCTCCTCGGAGACTTCGTTCAACGATCTCTTCCAACACTACCCGGTTCTTCAGCCCCTGCAACCTCGGACCGTAGGCAACATTTTCATGGATTGACTTGGGAAAGGGATTGGATTTTTGAAATACCATTCCGACCCGTTTTCGAAGGTCCGTGATGTCAATCAGCGGGTTGAAAATATCGAGGTCGTCAAGGAGAATGCCCCCCTCATACCGAGCCCCCTCGATGAGATCGTTGAGGCGATTCATGCAGCGCAGCAATGTGGATTTTCCACAGCCTGATGGTCCAATGAATGCGGTCACCTGATGCTCAGGAATCTCTAGATCGATTTTGAACAGCGATTGGACCGGACCATAGAAAAAGTTGAAGTCCTGCACCCGAAGCTTGGGGGTCACATGCGCATTGGGTTGAGGCGATACTTTTGAAGCACTCGATTCCATACTCTTTACCTTTTGCGAGGAAGAAGCTGGTGCCGGGGGAGGCACATGGGACAGTACTTCATACTGTTGATCCAGCATATTTCCTCCTCATTCGATTTCGCAAGATGATTCCCGTCAGATTAAGTGTCACGACCACAAGAATCAACACCAACGTGGTCACATAGACCATGGGTTTGGCGGCCTCGACGTTCGGCGATTGAAACCCCACATCGTAAATGTGAAAGCCCAAATGCATGAACTTTCGGTCTAGGTGGAAGAATGGCCAAGTCCCGTCTATCGGTAGGGCCGGGGCCAATTTCACCACGCCAGTCAACATCAAGGGCGCCACCTCGCCAGCCGCACGGGCCATGGCAAGAATAAGCCCGGTCAGAATGCCAGGAAGCGCAGTCGGGAGAACAACCTTCCACATCGTTTCCCATTTGGTCGCACCCAACCCAATCGACCCTTCTCGGTACTCTCGCGGCACAGCTGACAAGCCTTCTTCCGTCGAGACGATCACGACCGGAACGGTCAAGAGTGCCAGCGTTAATGAGGCCCAGAGGATTCCGCCCGTGCCGAATGTCGGGGTGGGCAGCCGGTCGGAGAACCACAGCGCATCGATTGTACCGCCGACGCCATACACAAAAAACCCCAAGCCGAACACGCCGAAGACGATCGAAGGTACACCTGCAAGATTGTTGACGGCAATGCGGACCGTGCGCACGATGACGCCTTGACGAGCATACTCTCTGAGATACAGAGCACCGATAACACCAAAGGGCGTGACGATGAGGCTCATGATCATCACCATCATGACGGTGCCGAAGATTGCCGGGAAGATTCCACCTTCCGTGTTGGCCTCTCGTGGCTCCGTCGTCAGAACCGTCCACACATTGCCGACATAGACCCACACCTTCTCCAAAGTCGACAGATCGTTGGGCCGAAAGACGCGGATGACTTGGCTGAGTGTAAGGGATTTTTCTTTACCATTGGCATCGACAACCAGCATCGAGTAGGGGCTCTCTGACTCACTCGAATACGCATCCTGAAGAAGAGAAGGCAACGCATGCCATACGGCGTCGGCGCCTTCGGCCACTGTTTGGTCTTCCTTGACCAGTGTCCGGAGTCGTCCGTAGAAGTTACCCCACTCGCGTCGTTCGACCATGACGAGATCGACAGGCTTCGTCTGTTCGACGATCTGCTCGCCGTTGATCCACCGAAAGTCCAACCCGTACAGATCGCGATTGCCGATCTTCATCCTGATTCTTCGGTCCCCTTTCGGACTCAGATCCTCCCCAGCCAATTGACCGATCACATGTTTACCGTCTTTGAGCGTCAATTCAACGAGATCAGCCGGCCAGAAATACCCAAACCCATTGATGAGGATGAGGACCAGGAGCCCGGCGATCATGAGTAGCGACAGGGATAGCCCCGCTCCGCAGCCCCAAATGAAGAGCTCTCCGCTCGCCATGATATGCTTGAACCACTGTTTCATCGATGCACTCTTGTACCGGCTTGATGCGACTTTATTCCAAACTCTTGCCTATCCATCACCAATGCCGAACTCCACACCTGAAACCACTGACACTAGAATTGGCTGTACTTCTGCCTGAGCCGCTGTCGGACCAGCTCCGCTAGCGTATTGAGCAGAAAGGTCGCGACAAAGAGGAGCAAGCCTGCCAAAAAGAGCGTGCGATACAACGTCCCGCCATGTGGTGCTTCAGGAATCTCGACTGCGATGTTCGCGGAGAGTGTCCGAAACCCGTTGAAGGGGCTCCAATCCATAATCGGTGTGTTGCCGGTCGCCATCAGAACAATCATGGTCTCCCCGATGGCCCGCCCGAGCCCGATCATCAACGCAGAGAAGATGCCTGGACTGGCCGAGATCAGCACCAGATGCGCGAGCGTTTGCCATCTGGTCGCACCAAGTGCCAGCGAACCGGCGATGAGATTCTTAGGAACGTTGGACAGCGACTCTTCCGAGATGCTGTAAATGATGGGAATGATGGCAAATCCCATCGCCATGCCCACAACGATGGCATTTCGCTGGTCATAGTTCAAACCGAGATGTGCTTCCAGCCAGGGCTTATAGGAGCCGTTGAACAAAAACGATTCCCACCAGGCGTTTGTTTCGAAGCAGAGCCAGACCACAGCCACAATGATCGGCATGATGAGCAAGGCCTCAACACCCGGCCGGACACGATGTCGAAGTGAGGCCGGGAGTAAGAGATACAGTCCAGCAGAACCCGCAGTCACCAAGGGGATGAGCAGGACCATCGCCGTCATGGCAGGAAAATTCCGTTCCAAGACAGGCGCAAACCAGAGTCCGGCCAGAAATCCAAGGACCACGGTGGGCAGCGCCGCCATGATTTCAATCGTGGGTTTGATCTTAGTCCGAAGATCCGGATGCATGAACATCGCGGTGTAGATCGCCGCGAGCACTGCCAATGGAACCGCGAGGAGCACGGCATAGAAGGTGCCCTTGATGGTGCCGAAGATAAGGGGAGTCAAGCTGAATTTGGCCTCGAAATCGTCCGATCCGCTCGACGATTGCCAGACAAGCTCAGGCCGATCATAACCTTCGTACCAGACCGGGGAGAACAGGGTTCCCCAGGTGATTTCCGGGTGGGGATTCTGAACGTCGTAATGGACCAATCGATTATTTTCAGACAGGCTGACGAGTCCGTCCGCTTTGGGAGAAAAATAGGTATTGCGGAGCGCACCTTGTTGCGGAGTCAGTACCAGCAATGTTTGTTCGGACGTCGAATGATGGAGCCGGATTTCTCCTGTGGCATCTGTCGTCATGAACCCCTTATCACGTTGAGAAATGGTGATGTCCGTCACCGCGTTGGGATGGGAGACGAAGCGATGAATGAGTGTCATGTGGGTCGTATTCGTTTTCGAGTGCTCCCGCACCGGCATCCAAACGGTTATTTGACCTGATCTGCTGCCGACCACCAGACTCCTGTCCCCCATCAAATATGCTAACGCAGTAATCGCCTGACCTCTTTCGGAAGCTTGTGTGGTGTCGAGCAGAACAGGCTGTATCGGTTCACGTACGTCTAAATGGTAGACATGGCCTTCTTCAGTCCCGACCGCGAGGATCTCTGCACGACTCCCAAGTGTGAGTGCCGTGATCCGGCCAGGAATGAAGGACGTGAGATCAGCCTGAATGATAGACGCCTCGGCAGTCCCATCGGGACGAGATCGGGTTTCGCTCGTCGTCAGCCAGAGATGGTCGTCATCAAGTAGCGCGGCAATCCGCCCGCCGGATTCATTCTTCTGGTACGCCATTTTGCTGATCGCATGTGGAGTCGGTGCGGCAACGATCGGAGCCCCGACGGTGACCGAGGGAGAGATTGTCCGTTCGCCTCCTTGAAAGTCCTGAACAAAGTCGATTGTCACCGGAATCACACGCCCATCCGCTGTGCCTAGCGCCAGATCGTGCCCCTTGCCCAGGGCACGCGCTAAAGCCGTGACAGACCCATCAGGCAACAGGCCTTGGGAAGGAATTTTTGCTGTCGAAGACGTTGTTTCCCCCAAGAAGATAAATTCGAGCAACTCGCCACGAAGCGCATACGCAACTTCTTGATGTTCGTCGATACCAACGAGGGCGGCAGGAAATGAACGATCAGGCGGTGAGAGGGAAATCGGCTCAGTCGGGGTCGCGTGGGTCGACTGGAAAAGAGGCACAACCTCTTTCACCAAAAACACGCACATCCCGATAATGCAAATGATAATACCGATTCCGCCGGTCTTGATGGTCCCGCTGGCGAGACGATCCATGATGGCTCTGATCTGGCGGCGACTGATCATTCCGCCGGCCAGGACCGGGGCTGGCAAAGAACCCCTGCCTGCTGAAGGCTCTCCTTGAACAGCCGGTATCGGAGTGAATGGAGGAATCTTCATAAGTTGAGCGTCGGTATGGTGCCCGACGCGCCCGTATTTTCGTCTCGCTCGTACTTTTCACAGAAGTGAGCGCGATCATCTGGCTTACCCGCTTGATCAACACTCCAGACAGCTTAGCGTACAACTTATTCGATTTTTGGGAGTTCCTTCTCGATAACTGTTTGAGGTAATGGGAAGAATCCGTCCTTAATGACGATGGCTTGCCCTTCCTTGCTATAGATAAACTTGATGAATTCTTTTACGAGCGGATCGAGCGGCTTATTCGGCGCTTTATTGACATAGACCAACAGATGTCGCCACAGGGGGTAGGAGCCGTTCATCGCATTTTCCTGTGTAGGAGGTGCGAAGGTTCCGCCTTCCTTCTCCGCTAGGGGCAGGGCTCGGATGCCGGAGGTCAGATAACCGATTCCGCTGTAGCCGATGCCTGCAGGATCCTCTGTGACACCCTGCACCACCGATGCGGAACCTGGCTGTTCCTTGACCTGATCCTTGTAATCACCGTTCTTCAACGCATGTTCTTTGAAAAAGCCGTAGGTACCGGATGCAGAGTTGCGGCCATAGAGGCTGATGGGAGAAGAGGCCAGTTCATCCGAGACACCTAATTGACCCCACCGTTCGACATCCTCCCTAGCACCCCATCGGCGAGATTTGGAAAAGACGGCATCGACTTGCGCCATCGTCATGCCTGGGATAGGGTTGTCTTTGTGCACATAGACCGCCAACGCATCGATCGCAACAGGGAAAGCGGTTGGCTTGTATTTATATTTTCGCTCAAAGGAATCGACCTCCGTCGATTTCATCGGGCGCGACATTGGGCCTACCTGCGCAGTCCCTTCAATGAGCGCAGGTGGAGCGGTGCTGGATCCTTTTCCTTCAATTTGAATTTTCACATTTGGGTATTGCTTACGGAACCCCTCCGCCCACAGAGTCATCAGGTTGTTTAACGTGTCGGAGCCGATGCTGTTCAGGTTGCCCGTAACCCCACTGACCTTGATATATCCCTTCACATTGGGATCGACCTGGATGGCCTCATCGGCTATCGCATTCGTCGTCATGAACATACCGGTTAAGACCAGCATGAGAGCAGAAGCGAAGCCAATCCGTTCCTTAGTCCCATTCTTTCGATTGTTCATATGCAGTCCCTTCATATAAGTCACAACTCACCCTCATCACATATCATGATGCCATTCGGTCTATGTTACTACCGTGTTACATTTGTGTTAACTTCCTGAGACAGGTCCCTGCCTCACGCTTCGCTACCTATTGCCCGACACCTCCTAAAAGGAGACATCCCACTGGAGCCTGACCCGATCTACCGGAGTGAATCCACCATCGCGCGATAGGTGAGAGTAATCAAGCGTGAGCTTATTACGGTGTCCGGCAAAGAACCAGTTCGCTGCAAATGTATGCTCTCTGCGCGTTTCGCTGCCCAGGATATCCCCCAAGGGACCATCTCCCGGATCGACGAATGCATACCGGTAGGCAAATTCGAGCGGTCGCGGTATGACATCGATCAGCGCATGAGGGAAGTACCCGACTTGTGCATAGGCCCCGTAACTGGTGCCATGTGACGACCTAGACCGATCGATCACCTTCTTGACATGAAACTCCTCTTGGATGGAGAGCCCGTTCCACTTGAAGGCAAACTCTTGGACCCCTTGATTGACTTCAAATTGACCATCCAGCACTAGTGGGAAAGCGGAAACCACTCGGTTCTCCTGAGGAAAGGCGATCCGGTCGGTTCTGTTGTGAGCGCCGGCAAATGCGATGCTACCGATCGGCAAAGGCGAGTATTCTGTGTCAGACTGAGAGAAGGGCACATCGCGCCCCAAGAAATTCCATTGAATTCTCCCCATGTAGAGCATGTTCTTGTCGTCATTGTGCGTTTGGTTGATGCCTGTGCCGGTAAAGACACCGATGTTGTACACCAAATAGGCATACGTATTTTCAAAGAGATGCCCACCCAACCGAGCACCGATTTGACGATCCAGGGTGAACGGCGCATTGACGATAGACCGTTCAACAAACTGTTGGGTGCCGGAGGAATCCACTCGCTCTCGATTGTAGTCGATCTTCCATTGCCCCACGCGCAAGGTCGCCCACTTGAACTTAGTGATATCCAGTCGATAATCGAGTAACGTGTTGCTCACCCAGTCATATTCCACATAGTACTTGAGCCAAGGCACGAAGCCATGCCCTCCGACCTTGATGCGAGCGCGGCGGACGCGGAACGAGCTGGTGTTTTTGTCATCGAAAACATCAGGAAGAGCGTTCGTGAATCTATCGCTCTCCTGGGGATAGGAATAGCGAAACTGCAATCGGTTCTGTATCAGCATCTCAAACTTTCCGTCGCGGGTTTGGATATCGAACCCATTATTGTACCGTACGGAAATCGGGAATTCTTGGTCCCTTGCCTTGCGCTGCTCCTCTTCCGCCTTTTCCGCGTCGGCTTTGGCCCTCAGCCACTCCTCCTTGGTGATCTGTCCTTTCTCATACAGAATGTCCGCCAGGTCATGCGCCGCTTGAGCACTAGTGACGCTAAAGACTAGCCCCATACCAATCATGCACATGATCATCGCCAACCACTGTCGCCTCATCGAAATACCTCCCTCTAGTTGGTCCTATCTCGAAACTGCGGTGAAGGTGTAGATGACGAGAGTTAAGCTGGTGCTACGGAGTTGTTACTGATTTGTTAAATCACGAGTGATCGGCTGCGGCGCAAGGGGGGGGGGTACTATTACATGCTTTACCAGATGGGCTTTGCTCTTGTAATCTGAGAGAACGCTCGAAGTGGCAACCTCACTGACAAGCTAATGGTCGTAATATGAAGAACTCTGGTCTAGTCGTTCTTTTGGGGATTGCGCTACTATTTGGACTTGCTGCCTGTCAGAACCGACCACTCCTCACCGAAGCCATTTATGAGGATCAATCGCTGTTCGTCCGACTCGCAGTAGACCAGACCGTAGGCGGAGACCATTCTCATCCTGCCAGCATGACGACTGAAGAGATGACCGCCGTCTTATCCGGCCTCATGGTCGAAGAGCCCAGTAGCCTCATACCGTCCGTGCCCTTTCCTGGCAACGAGAAAGAGCCTCCACGGCATCCTGCATTCCGCATGGAAGAGATCGCCTTGTTGGCACCGTTATTGGCAAAAGGGTTGAACACCGCGAGACCCGAGGAGGTCGTGACCTTTTATTGGATGACCCAGCAGCCGGCGCCCATCGAACACGTGACGTCAGGCGGAGTCTTTGTCGAGGGTGAGGAGCTGCATTTCATACTCAGCAACTATCGCTCGCCCACTCGCTACCCACCGGACCCTGAGACCATGCGATCCCTCGATGGCCGATCCACTCCATTGCAGCCTCTTGTCCCTCAGGAAACTCGTCTGACTTTCAACCCGACAACTGCGCTCGTGCCACTAGAGCAAGGATTCTTCAAGAATCCGTTCAGGTCAAAACGCCAAGAGATCGTCGTGCTGTTTCAAGCACTGGCCGGGGACACAGTTCGCTAATCACACTAAGGGGTGTCTGCCATTCCAGACCCCAACCAGACCGAGCCTCCACTTTGGTCAATCGGTATCGTCGTAGCCATTATTCTCACTGCCCCTCTCGTCTTGTACTCACTTGCGCCGACAGGGCCGCTGCGAGAGGGTGATACGGTGTTTTCCGCTGGACAACAACGAGTGCGCATTGAAACCACGACTGCGGATAAGCAAAATGAGGTGGTCGATACCTGCTTGCTCGATCCGGATAGTCCCCTCATCGTCATTCACACGTCAAATACTGATGACGACCTTTCGATCATCGCCGAAGTCCAAGGCAATCCAGTCAATGAATGGCCTTTTTGCCCAGTTCATGCAGAGGTACGTGTAGAAAGCCACCAATTGTTTCAAAAGCCAGCGGCATTCGATGGCGTTCGAGAGCTATTGGCGAGGATTTTCAATCGATGATGAGAGGGACTTTCTACGACTTCAACCTTGCAGCAAATTGTTTGCGGAACTTCGCCACCTTGGGTCCGACGACGACTTGGCAGTAACCCTGAAGGGGATTCCGAGCAAAGTATTCCTGATGATAGGATTCTGCCTCATGCCATCGCGTGGCTGGCACGACTTGCGTGACAATGGGTGCGTCGTGCAATTTTTCATCGGACAAAGTTCTGATCAAGGTTTCTGCTGTATGGCGCTGTGCCGGAGTGCAGTAGAAGATTGCGGAACGGTATTGGGTGCCTCTGTCGTTTCCCTGTCGATCGAGCGTCGTGGGGTCATGAATGACGAAAAAAATCTCCAGGAGCTCTTTGTAGGCAATCACCGTTGGATTAAAGGTGATCCGCACGGCCTCGGCATGCGCAGTCTGCCCTCCACATACCGCCTCGTACGTGGGATTGTCTAAGGTGCCACCTATGTAGCCGGATTCGACTGATTCCACACCGCTGACCTGGTCATAAACTGCTTCGAGACACCAGAAGCAGCCACCCGCAAGAATGGCGACTTCTTTCTCAGCTGCGGCCCTTGATAACTCTTCTCCCATCGTGCGGTGTGCCAAGTAAACGGTAGGGTTGTTTTACTGAACGGAGCCCACTACTCTTCTTCTCCCTCCTCAATGTCTTCAATTCCTTCGTAACTCATTTCTGGGAATGCCGCCGACGCCTTTTCACAGGCCGTCTCCACCATCTCCTCGGCATCTTCCGCGGAATCAGCATCAACCAAGAACTTCACAGTAATTGCGTACCTCTGTTCCACCCCCGGACTCCTTTCTCTGTCGCCTTTCACGAATCTGAGCTTGAGTGATCACCGAGACCGTACTTTGTGACAGTTGTGGTAGCCGTGTCAACCTTGTTCGAGCAATGTCGGGAATCTCGATACGGAGGCGACGGGGAGGGTTCGCTCAGAATCCAAAGACTTGCGGCGGACCAGTCGTGAGGGAGAGAAAGTCGTGGATGGGATCGAGGTTGAGAAAGAGTTACTCGTCCCCTTCGAGATCGGAGAGCACTGCTTTGAGCTTTGCACACTCTTCTGGAGCAATGCGGGAAAAAGCGATTCCGAAGCTATTGCCATCAATCCAACGCACGGTCGCTTCGTCGATTCGCAGGGGCCAATCTAGACCAGGAACATGGAGCCTGCATTCAAACGTTGATCCCGGCTCGACCTTCATATCACTTTCGATCTTACAGCCGCCGGCAGAAATATCGAGAGTTCGCCCCTGCCCCTCCTGCCTGTGCCCAGAAAAGGTACTGCGAAATTGTGTTGTGAATCGTGGTTGGATCCGTCGCTCATCTGGCAGCGGCTTGGCCGGAATCTCCTTGGCTGGTTCTGACTTAAAGAACGTACTGAGTTTTTTCAAGGACACGCTCCTTAACTAAGACTCGCCACCTGCACAGAAATACCCTTTCGCCGCATAGCCTCCCCTATCGGGTTGATAGGAGCATATGATCACGACGATTTTGCTGGTAACAAGATTCATCTCGATCGACGCAGAAGGGACGCTCTTTGCCATACGACACGATGACGACCTGTTTGGAATTTACCCCAACTTCCGTAAGGTACTTGCGAGCAGCCTTGGCGCGTTTATCGCCCAACACCATATTGTAGTCACCGGTGCCCCGTTCATCGCAATGTCCTTCAATTTTCAACACCGCTCCCGGATGATCCTTCAGGTAAGCGGCGTCGTGATTGAGTGCTTCCATCCCCTCATCAGACAAAGTCCATTGATCATAGCCAAAGAAGACGTCATGTAGGCCCGCCTCCACCGCAGCCTTCTCTTCCTTTGTGAGCTCAGCTCGCTGGCGCGGACCATTCCCCGATGGATTTAGGGCGGTGGGATATCCGTCCTGCGCAAGACGCTCTTCAGAGGGATTACGGGAAAATCCACTCAAGTCTCCGCTTGAACTGCCCTCTGAAATCTTTGGCAGCTTCGAACTCGCGCTCCCTGCTGATCTGCTTTCACTGTCAGACTGGACCCATTTCTTGTTACACCCTTGAGTCGAGAGCACGAATACGGCTATGGCCATCACAACTCCAGACGTTGCGATCACTCTGTTCATAACTCTTTTCCTCCATATGTCATCCAGGTTGAGTGACTCGGCGATTTGAAGCAGCAATACAGCAAAGGGCACAGCCCGACGCTCACTATTTCGCTCTCCGAATAAAACTATAGCACTGATGCTGTAATCTGTTGCTTCAGCAGGATGTTACCGGAGCAATGGGAGGATGCCTAATAATTTTGAATATTTGGCTTGGTAACAGAGAGAGGAAAACCCCGATCAAGCAGGAGCCTAATAAAGGGCTCAAGGAGAAATTGCACTGCTCGATGGTGAGAAGGACCGCAGTCAAACGCGTTGCAAGCCTATGCTACGAAACCTGCCTTGGCTCAGCGATACTCTTTTCGCTCAGCCCAACGAACCGGTCGCAGCACGGTTCCTAGGCCAGCTAGTGCACAGATCATCAAGAGCATGGCTAGCGCGATTACAAGAAAAAATGCGGCTCGTACATCGTGCAAAACGGGGATCATGGTACCACCCTCCTCTTGCTCGATTGATTAGCTGCGCCATCTGCATTCACAGATCCAGGGGGCTCATCGGATCAGCACTTTTGAAGTGCTCGCCCGCAACAAGGACATTGTCTTGTCCAGACAGATCGCCCCTCCTCTGTACAGTATACATCTCCAAACTGTGCTTAGTTTCTATATCGGCAGAACCACCGCACGGGATGACCTCTTTCAGATCTGGTTCGTAGCCTTGATGAATTTTCTTTAGCGAGCTACCCGGATTAAGTGCGAGACCATTCACGCCAACGTAGCGCTAAGGCCTTGTAAACACATGAGAAGTTTTCGCTTTGATCGATGGTGCGCCCGGCGAGAATTGAACCTGCAACCTACGGGTTCGAAGTCACAGCCGACAGATTCAGATCCACCGGAAAACTCAACTAATCAAGACTTTACACAGGCAGACAAGTGAAAATCAAGGCAAGATTTCCGCAACCCTGCAACCCCGGCGCAACCGGAATTCCAGCGCATCCCCGCTACAAGCCGGTGAGTAGTGATCACTTGCAGATCCTGAGCGTCCCTGCGCTCCGTTGTAGAAACAGCTACGAAGGATTTTTCTCCTCGACGGTGATGTCGCAATACTTCGAGATCTGAATTCGCTTGCCGGGATTCTTGAGGACCATTGGCATCACCTTGTGGTCTACGAATCGCTGCAACTCCTCGCCAGAAGTGTGGTCAGCTAAAAACTGTTCATTGAAGACCACATGCCAAGACTGCTTCTCGACGCCATGGCGAAAATCAAACGTCGGTCTGACATTCTGACTGAACTTCACGTCTACGAATCGTTTTTCTAGACACTCCCCTATGATCTGAATTCTTATCGGATCAATTCCACATGTACCCCTGTCCATGGATTTCTCCTTACCTTGAATGAGTCATCTCTTAGTTTACGTTAAACACCACCTTCCATGCGGTCTCTGCTAGTGCTGTAACTCATACTCAATCCCATGGAGCAATGCAGAGAGATCGAGCGGTTTCGAGAAGATCTGCCGAGCCCCGAAGAGTCGGGCCTTCTGAAGTCCGTCTACAGAGCCTCCACTGATGGCAATGACTTTCACATTGAAAAGTATGCGGGTCAATTCCAAGATGACCTCGAGACCAGTCATTTCCGGCATTTCCAGATCGGTAATCACAAGATCCACCGGTTGGGCTTGGAACTGTTCGAGCCCCTGCCGACCGTTGGCAGCCTCATAGACCTGATACCCAGCATCTTCCAGCACCCGTGCCAGCAACATGCGCACTGACGGGTGATCTTCAATGATGAGGATAGTGGCTGCCATGATGCTCTGATCCCTCCTGGTCTGGAACTCCTGGGGATTCGCTCGATACAGTTAGGCTGCAAGCGGTTCAACTTCCTCTGACTCCCAGGGCAGATCGGTGGCCTCGTGCGCCGGCACGGTCAGAAGGTTGCCCGCCACCCGCTTAGCGTCCAGCTGACGGTGATGCTGCAGCACGGCGTCATCTCGATGGCCACAATTGAAACATCGCCAGCTGCGGCTCCACATCTCGCCATATCCCCCTTCCATATCGATCATCTGCTCTTCCAACATCAACCCCTGACAACGTGTACAGGTCATCATCATTATCCTCCCGTTTGGTCATCGCGTCGTGCTTGAGTCAACCGTATCAGGTCTGTCGATGAGAGCCAGATTCAAACGAGGTACGTCTAAAGGGGGGATGGGCAGATAGCAGTATGAATCTGATCACGAAGAGCGCAAGCGCGACTTGACGCTCTGAGGACCGACTTTTCACCAATAGCCGTACAGACAAAAAGGGAAGCCTCCAGAGGGCCGGAGGCTTCCCGCTGAATCGGATTAGCGCTTCAGCGTGTGAGCGGTCATCCACTCCTTTGCCTCAAAGGCGACATTCAAGTGCGCCTCCAGGTCGTTGAGACCAAATGAGGTGCCGTTCCGCCAGGCACCGGACTGATCCTTGAATGGCCGTGAAAAGGTCGTGGCGTAGAACAGTCCGTTCTCGCTGACATTCTGCCAGATCGTCGCTTTGATGTTCTCACATCGCAGCGTGGTTGCCGGTCGTTTGGATAAATTGGTGGTCGCCATCTGGTTTCCTCCTTTATTGAACTGCAGGTGACTCTCTCACGAGAGGAGGAGAGGCACCGTACAATTCACAGAGGAAACAGGAGGCAAAGGCCGGAACCGACGGATCGGAAAGGGACAAGGAGCGAGAGTGAGAGGTTCACTGGCGCGAGCGGTGCACCTCGCAGGTGAAAGCCGGTCGGCTACTGCCGGAGGCGACCACAAACATGCGAGCACAGTGTGATGCCGGACAGGTAGACGTCGCCAGAAAAGACTCCCGGCACCATTGCACTGGTTCGCTCCGATTGATTAATCATTCGCTAATCCGTCTCCTCGCCGCCTTCAATGCATACTTCGCATTGGTCCAATTCCGAGGTGCCGTGCTCACTACAGAAATACCGGCGGCAGCGGCTGCACGTCATGAAGGTCATCCGAACTCGATCTTCGGCTTCGCATCGATAACACTGGCCAGCGCTGCGGGCTTTGGGCATCGCTATGTCTCCATGACAGGTCGTATGAGTTCTCGGGACATCATTTCCATAGTGTGGCGATTACTGCAGGAAGTAGCCCGCGTCCGCCACACGATTCGTTCTACACTGATAACACATCGGGGTTCGTCGCTCCAATTCAAAACAGACATGCGTTGGTCTTGCGAATCACGATCGCAACGGCATTGTTGTGAACCGTCACAAATCTTGCTGCAGACTGATGAGGAGTTCGCTCGAACCAACTTAGGGGAGGATGGATTTGCGAGTTGTTTCGCTGACTAGACGTGTCGTCCCCTCATTCACCCGATAGGGCTGAGGCTCTACAGGCGGACTGAGGATGAAGGTCGTTTTGAAGGTCCTGTCTCTGGTCCAAACTGGTGAGCCGGCCGGGACTCGAACCCGAGGGCCCTCGTATTAAAAGTTCGAACGAAGGGTTTTTGACAAGTGCTCGCCATTGCAACAGTTTCCCCACTATTCGCCGCAATATTGAGAGCTTATCGTATTCTATTAATTCCATGCGTTCCCGTCTCTTTCCGCCCATTCCTGCAGAGTTTTGACAGAGAATTCACCACAGTCGTAGCACGTATTCAAGTTGACGGAGTCGGTGCCTGTTCGTATGTCTCCAACGTGATTGGCCCGGCTTGGCAGCGTTGTCGACTGGGCTAACCGCTTCGAGGGATTCAATTTATAGTGGTCCCCGATTTTGAGACACCGGTTTAAGCTGTTGTCCGAGGAGGGCGATAGCATGAGTGAAAGCAAGAAGCGCACGGTGCATAGTGCGGAATTCAAGGCGAAGGTAGGACTGGAAGCGGTCAGTGGAGCGAAGACGATCAACGAGATTGGCCAGCAGTACGGCGTGCATCCGGTTTTGGTGGGGCAGTGGAAGAAGGAGATTCTGGATCGGGCCGGGACATTGTTCGAGGGCAAACGTGGCCCGAAGCCTGCCGCGCATGCTGACGAGGACCACCTCTTTGGGGAGATCGGTCGGTTGAAGATGGAGCTGGACTGGCTCAAAAACAAGTCCGGACTATGCGTGCAGACGCAAGAATGGGCTGGATAGAGCGACAAGGAGCACTGGCGGTCACGCGGCAGTGCGAACTGGCGAGCGTGGCGCGGGCGAGCGGGTACGATCGGCAAGAGCGGCGCGAAGAGTCCGAGGAAGACCAGCTGCTGTGTCGACTGATTGATGAGGAATACACGCGGCGGCCATTTTACGGAAGTCGGCGGATGGTGGTCTCTCTATCGCGTCAGGGGCACATCGTCAATCGCAAGCGGGTACAACGACTGATGCGCCTGATGGGGCTGGCGGGCCTAGCGCCGGGGCCAACGACCAGCACCAGGCATCCGGAGCACAAGGTCTATCCCTACCTCCTGCGGGGCATCCAGGTCACCCGGCCCAATCAGGTGTGGAGCACGGACATCACCTATATCCGGCTGGCACGAGGCTTCGTGTATTTGGTGGCGGTGATCGACTGGTATTCGCGCCGGGTACTCGCTTGGCGGATCAGCAACAGCATGGACACCTCGTTTTGCACCGACTGTTTAGAAGATGCCTTGGGGCTGCACGACAAGCCGGAGATCGTCAACACCGACCAGGGATCGCAGTTCACGAGCACGACGTTCACGGGCGTGCT